>Ga0055447_10000023_pt1 | contig 12484 bp, 2 predicted proteins | sample China_Galinas_Co_3_FD_57743 | JGI IMG/M metagenome (GOLD analysis project Ga0055447, IMG submission 57743) | Wetland microbial communities from San Francisco Bay, California, USA, that impact long-term carbon sequestration - China_Galinas_CordC_D2 | ecosystem: Environmental > Aquatic > Marine >... | reverse complement strand
ACCGATAATATGCAAGAAGTAACCGGCGGGGATCTGTTATATCCCGAAAAATCAACAATTATTGGGCCAATAAGAGTTATTCCCCAGGAGTTTTCAAATATTAGTTGCAGCAGTGTGGATATCGTACTCCCGGTAAAAGAGAGCCGGGAAGAAGAGCAATTAATCAATCATCTAATCGCAGAATTCGATATATTATCCTCTGAGCCTGTTGTGGCTTTCCGGGGAAATCACCGCTGGGAACAAACCTTTAAGCCCTTACGGCTTGAAGAAACCGAAAATGGCAATCTTCGCTTGAAAGAAAACGGAGTATATATCGTTACCGGGGGAATGACGGGAATTGGATATCAACTGGCAAAATTTATCGCCACTACTACTAAATCCAAATTAATACTCCTTGGCAGATCGCAAATGCCTCAACGGAACGAGTGGTCCGATTGGTTGAAAACCCATGAAGAGGATGAAAAAATCAGCCTTAGAATTAAAAATATCCTGGATTTGGAAGAAATGGGATCAGAAGTACTGCCCATAAGTGCAGATATAGCCGATGAAGAAGTAATGAGCAAAGCCTTGGAAAGTGCCAGGCAACAATTCGGACCGGTAAACGGTGTTATTCATGCCGGTGGTGTTCCCGGTGGCGGCGCCATTCAATTCCAAACCCGGGAATCCGTCGAAGAGGTGCTCAGGCCTAAGGTCAGGGGTACCCTGGTACTTCATTCACTTGTCAAAGACGAAAACCTGGATTTCTTTATTCATTGTTCGTCTGGAAGTTCAATTATCCCAGGATTCGGACAGGTGGAATATTGTGCAGCAAATGCCTTTCTCGATGCTTATGCAGAATATGAGGCCAGTGTAAACGGTGGAATCATGATTGCAATCGATTGGGGCCGTTGGAATGATACGGGTATGACTGTGGCAATGGCCAAAAAGCATAAAGAACGGACGGGACGAGATCTTATGGGTGGCATAAATCCCGATGAAGGCGTTGTTGCCTTCTCCCGGTTATTGCATTGGGATTTTCCCAGGATAATTGTTAATGAAAAAGACCTTTTGGTGGAGATTAGAGAATTTACCAAAAATAAAGAAAACTGGGATAATGGGGATAACAAAGAGGAAAAATCCGGTGATTCTGACACATCGTCGCTTAAAATGTATCAGCGACCTCAACTCAGCACAAAATATGTAGCTCCCCAGAATCAGCTCGAAGAGCAAGTAGCTGGCGTATGGGCCCGGTTTTTCGGTTACGAAGAGGTCGGTGTGGAAGACAATTTCTTTGAATTGGGTGGAGACTCACTTAAGGCGACTATGCTGGTCTCAATTATCCATAAGGAATTGGATCTCAAAGTGCCCTTAACCCGGGTGTTTAATTCCCCTACCATTCGCGAACTGCTACAAGACGACCAGGAAGTAACCCACGAGAGTTTTACTGCCATAGCAAGAGTTGAGCAGAAGGAATATTATCCCCTGGCTTCAGCCCAGAAAAGACTTTATTTCCTGGATCAGTTCGAAAATATCGGCAGCAGTTACAATGTACCTGCCTTCTATTCAATCTATGGAAAGCTCGATAAAGTCCGGCTTGAGAAGGCCTTTAAGGACTTAATCCAACGGCATGAAACTTTCCGGACCTCTTTTATCCAGGTAGACAGCATCCCGTACCAACGGGTATATGACAGTGTGGAATTTGCAATAGAAGATGTTACTGTCACTTCTCCCGAAGATAAGGAAGAGGTAAAAAAAGCGGTATATGCTTTTATCCGTCCCTTTGATCTGTCCAAGGCTCCCTTGTTGCGGGTAGGCCTTATTACCCTTGGGGAAAGTGAGTACATCCTGCTTTACGATATGCATCATATCATTTCCGACGGCTCTTCAGTCAATATCCTGATTGAAGATTTCCTTTCCCTATATGCCGGGGCCAATCTGGTTGAACTGGGTATCCAATATAAAGATTTTTGTGCCTGGCAGAACGATTATATCCAGATGGGAAAGATCCGGGACCAGGAATTATTCTGGACTGGAGAATTTGATGATAATGTCCCGGCCTTGAATTTGCCCGGAGACTTCCCCAGGCCCGATATCCAGTCTTACCGGGGTGATGAGTACCATTTCGCGATTGAATCATCTCAAACCAGTCAACTTAATAGCCTGGCCGCCGAAGAAAAGGCCACCTTGTTTGTCGTGTTGTTGGCTGTTTTCGATGTTCTCCTTTTCAAACTTAGCGGCCAGGAAGATATTGTGGTCGGAACGCCCATTGCCGGACGTAGACATGCGGATCTGGATCGGATTATCGGCATGTTTGTCAATACCCTGGCTTTACGAAGTTTCCCCAGTGGGGATAAGACTTTCCGGGAATTTTTAAGAGAGGTTAAGGATAAAACTTTCCAGGCTTTTGAAAACCAGGACTACCAGTTCGAAGAATTGGTGGAAAAAATTAAATTGACCAGGGATACCAGTCGTAACCCACTGTTTGATGTGAAGTTTGTATTGCAGAATATGGAAGCCGCAACCCTTGATGAAGAGTTGAAAGGAGATGTGGATTTTAAGGTCAGTAAATTTGGTTTCGATATCAAAACTTCCAAATTCGATATCAGTATGGATGCTGTAGAGGCGAAGGAGAAACTATTTTTCTTTATTGAATACAGTACCTCTTTATTTAAACGGACAACCATCCAACGATTTATGGCCTATTTCGAGAAGATCATTGACGGCATCCTTCAAAATCCCGATGGTAAGTTGAAAGATATTGACATGATAACCCGGGAGGAAAAAGAGCAAATCCTGGGTGAGTTCAACGATACTGCTGCCCCATTCCCAGAAGATAAGACCATTCATGATATGTTCGCTGAACAAGTCCAACGTACCCCGGGTAAGACAGCTGTTGTTTATGAGGATAGCTATTTAAGCTATACCGGCCTGGATCAAATATCCAATCGGGTAGCCAATTATCTGGCCCTGGGTAGGGGAGTGTTGCCGGAACAACGGGTGGCGGTGCTTATGGAAAGATGCGACATGTTGATTCCTGCGGTTTTCGGCACCCTGAAAGCCGGTTGCGCCTATCTGCCTATCGATCCTTCATTACCGGAAGAGAGAATCAAAAATATGATTATCGACGCCCAAGTAGGAGTGATCCTATCCCAGGAAAAATTCATCCGTACTCTCAATCGGCTGCAATGGGAATGTCCGGATTTGCACTCTTTTATGTGCCTGGATTCCCGGGACGTTTATGGAGCCGAAGAGAGTGAAAAAAGCGGCTTAATGGACAGTAAACTCTGGGAATACGTCGGGGAGACTGCCACTGATGAAATTACCGGGGGAGGTTGGCTCACCAGTTATACCGGTTTGCCATTCACTAAAGAGGAGATGGATGAGTATGGGGAAAATATTTTGCAAAAATTACAGCCTCTACTCAAAAAAGATATGCGGGTCCTGGAGATTGGTTGTGCATCGGGTATCACCATGTTCCGTGTGGCCCCGCAAGTATCCGGTTATCACGGCATCGACATCTCCGATGTAATCATAAAGAAAAACCGGCAACGGGCAGAGCAGGAGGGGCATGAAAACGTCTCCCTGGCCTGCATGGCAGCTCATGAAATCGACAGCCTGGCGCCGGGTAGTTTCGACCTGGTGATTATCAATAGTGTTATCCACTGTTTCCATGGCCACAACTATTTAAGGGATGTTTTGGAGAAGGTCTACAATTTACTTGATCGCAAGGGTTTGATCTTCCTGGGAGATCTCATGGACCAGGAATTGAAACAAAATCTTATCGACGACATGGCTGGATTTAAACGGGAAAACCAGGGGAAAAATTACAAAACTAAGACCGATTGGTCCACGGAACTCTTTGTTTCCCGGACCTTCTTGGAGGACTTGGCTGTACAAAAACCGCAAATTTATAAAATTCAATACAGTAATAAGATTTATACCATAGAGAATGAATTGACCCGTTACCGCTATGATGCTTTGCTGGAAGTCGATAAAGGTATAGATGATGCCAGTGGAAAAACCAGGTTGAAATACCAGCACGACCTGGGGGAATTGGAAAAATACTCATTTGACAAAGAGTTCGCTCCCACAAAGCCCGGCAATCTGGCCTATGTTATATATACTTCCGGTTCAACCGGAGTTCCCAAGGGCGTTATGATCGAGCACCGTGCTGTTATAAACCGGCTGAACTGGATGCAAAGGATGTATCCCATTGGTGTCGAAGATATGATATTGCAGAAAACACCCATTGTGTTCGATGTATCGGTTTGGGAGCTGTTCTGGTGGAGTTTCCAGGGCGCTACTTTGACCCTACTTGCACCTGGGGGAGAAAAAAGCCCGGAAGCTATTGCCCGTAAGATTAATGACAATGGGGTCACCACCATGCATTTTGTGCCCTCCATGTTGAATGCCTTCCTGGATTACCTGGAATCTTCAGTTGAATTTGACGGTTTGCCGGGTTTGAAACAGGTGTTTGCTAGTGGCGAAGCCCTGGGCACCAACCAGGCCGAGCGATTCAACCGTTTGTTGTTCGATAGTCACGGCACTCGTCTCATCAACCTTTATGGTCCCACCGAAGCAGCCGTGGACGTCTCCTATTTTACAGCTTCACCTTTAGGTGAATGGGCCACTGTTCCCATCGGCAAGCCTGTAGAAAATACCCGGTTATTGATCCTGGATGAAGCTTTGCATTTAAAACCCATCGGCATGCCCGGGGAGCTTCATATCGGCGGTGTTCAATTGGCCCGGGGTTACTTGAAACGGGAAGAGCTGACCCGGGAAAAATTTATCGACGATCCCTTCAACCCGGGAGAACGCCTGTATAAAACCGGCGACCTGGTCAGGTGGTTGGATGATGGTAATATCGAATTTATCGGTCGTATAGACCAACAAGTGAAAATCAGGGGTTTCCGTATTGAGTTGGGCGAAATCGAAAATCGTTTGTTAGCCCACGAAGATATCAAAGATGTGGTAATTGTTGCCGCCGGTGGAAATGAAGAGAGTAAAGAGGATCGTTACCTGGCCGCCTATTTTACTTCTCCTGGGAAACCGGAAATCCCGGTATTGCGTGAGTTTTTGTCTCAGACCCTCCCTTCTTATATGGTACCCACCTACTTTATGCAATTAGAGGAGATTCCCCTGAGCAATAACGGTAAAGTTAACTTCAAATTACTTCCCGACCCCAGGAAAAAATTGAGTGCAGCAGTAGAAAAGGAAAAAAGAACCCCGGAAGAGGAAAAAATTATCACCATATGGGCAGATAACCTGGGACTCGATGCCCAGGCTATTTCTATCAATGATAATTTCTTCGAACTGGGAGGCAACTCATTGAATATATTACGGGTTAAAAATAGGATAAGCACCGATTTTGACCTGGATATTCCTATCAGTAAATTATTCTTGTTCCCAGTGCTTCGTGATCTGGCTGCTAATGTTTATGAGCAAACCGTATTGGGTAAACTGGAATGTATGGTCAAGTTGAACAACGGCCACAATGAAAAGAATATATTTATTCTCCACCCGCTGCACGGAATGGTTTTCCAATACAAAGAGCTGGCCGGACTCCTGGAAGATTCCTTCAATGTCTACGGTATCCAACACCGGGGCCTGGTTAAAAAATCCTGGATGCCCGATAATTTCGACCTCATGGTAGCCGACTATGTTCAGCAAATTCTCCAGGTTCAAAAGGAGGGACCCTTCATCATTATGGGCTTCTGTTTCGGTGATATATTGGCTTATCACGTAGTCAAGCTACTGGAACATATGGGACTTGAAGTCGAGCTATTGATCATGTGTGATGAGGCGGAATTTTATAAATTGTCTCTGCTTCTCACCCGGCGTTTAAAGGATCGTATAGATAGTATTGAACTGGCCTTGAAAAATGCAGTCACATTCTTTAAAAAGAATAAGAGTATCCCAAGGGCTTTACGGTCCTATGGGGAACTGGTTAAGCAAGTCCAGGAAAAAGAAGAGGAAGGAGCAAAGGATGTTTTACCTGAAGAGATTGGGCAACAACGTCTAAAAGTAAAACTAAATATCCGTGAAGTTGTCCAGAAACACTTCCGGGGCTCACTGTCTAAGAGCTTGACTGGAATCATTCATGCTCCTATTGTGAATATCGACGCAAAAGAGAGTCGCTATATCACCGGATCTCCTTCAATGAATCAATTGACATACAGCACTTATACTGTGGAAGAGACCACAGGCGGACATGATTCAATGTTTGAAATCCCTCATGTGGAACGGGTTGCCCAGCTTGTAAAAAAATACGCCTGTCCAAAAACAGGAGAAAAAAAATAAATAAAATGAGAATGAATTTTTATGACATCGGTGAGGAGTTATATATGTCCACCGACTCATTCACTAACAAAAGGAGTTGTTAAGAGATGAAAAAAGTGTTTTTCAAACCAATTTTTTTAAGGGTTAGTCTCGTTCTCTTCCTCTGTTGCACCATCTCTATTACTGCTATGGAGGGGAAAGAAAAAAACCCGGATTATGAACAAATCAATCAAATTGTCGAAGATTTGATGAAGGAGGCCAATATCCCCGGTCTTAGCCTGGCCATTACCCGGGGAGATAGGGAGATCTATACTAGGGGGTTCGGAGTCGCAGACCTCAAAAGTAAAACCCCTGTCACACCAGACACCCTGTTCGAATTGGCTTCTTGTAGTAAAGCGTTTACGGCCCTTGGAGTACTGAAACTGGCCGGGGATGGGCGTGTCCATCTGGATGATCCGGTTTCCAAATATTTCCCAAGTTTCTACCTGATTCATGAAGGGAAAAAGGTCCAGGTCACTTTGCGTCAATTGTTGCACCAGACCAGCGGTATCCCTTTTAAGAGTATTTCATTGATCCCCAAAAGCCAGTCTCCTGATGCCTTGCATGATGTAGTAAACCGACTTACAGGTTTCCAATTGATTAGTGCTCCAGGTAAGAAATTTAATTACGCCACTATCAATTACGATGTGCTTGGGGCTGTAATTGAAAAAGTAACACGTATGTCTTATGAAGCTTATATGAAACAGAATGTCCTGGATCCCCTGGGTATGGAGAATTCTTTTGTTGGAGTCGAGTCAATCAAGAATCCGGAAGCTGTGGCAACGGGTTATAAAATCTCCTTCTTTTCTCCCGGTCGGTATGATGCTCCTATTTTTAAAGGTAACAATCCCGCTGGCTATGTGATGAGTAATGCCCGGGATATGGTTGTATGGTTGCAACACCAGGCAGGAATTAGACAGGGCGATTTGTCTCCTTTCATAAAACAGAGCCATCTTCCCGATTTGAGTGTCCCCGTGAACCGTACCGATGTCTCATCCTATGCAATGGGCTGGTTTACCTATGTCAATAATAATGACATCATCGATCATCAAGGTAATAACCCTTCTTATAGTGCCCATTGCAGTGTGAGCGAAAAGGAAAAATTGGGTGTAGCGGTGCTGGCCAACACCAACAGTGTCTATACTCGCCATATTTGTCATAATGTTATGAATTTATTGCGCGGCAAAGGCCCACTGGACAATCCCCCAATGGGCGATAACGTGGACAAATTCAGCAGTATCTTATCAGGGATTATTTGCCTCTATTTATTGGGTGTTTTTATTTTCTTTATTACCCTTTTTATCGAAATTCCCCGGGGTGCACGAAAATTTGAAAAACCCAGTCTTATGAAAATAGGTAAACTGATGTTGGTCTTCCTGGTCTTCATTCCATTCGTTGTGGGAGTCTACTTCCTTTCATGGAGTTTAGGTAATGTTTCCATGGAAATCGCCCTGGTATTTTCACCCAATAGCTTCAAAATAGCTCTATTTCTATTGTGGGGAGCTTTGGCGCTGAGTTTCCTGGGAATTTTATTGTCTTCTCTCTTCCCCCATCAGAACAAGTATCGTAGATCTGCGCCCATGATGATCGTATTGAGTCTTCTTTCCGGCGGCTCCAATGCAGTTGTGATTTTCCTTATTACCAATTCTTTATTTAGCCAGGTGGGTTTGTTTTTCCAATTGTATAATTTTGCCCTGGCATTTCTCATCTATATAGTGGGGCGTAAAATCCTGCAAACCCGGCTGATTAGAATTACATTTGATATTGTCTACGATCTTCGTTTGAAACTGGTGGAAAAAATATTCTACACTTCGTACCAGAAATTCGAGAAAATTGACCGGGGTAGGGTTTTTGCGACTTTGAACGACGATACCGGCCAGATAGGAAATTCAGCCAATGTATTTGTTAACTTGATTACCAGCATGATCACAGCCACCGGCGCTTTTCTCTACCTTGCCACCATCGCTTTTTGGGCAACGGCAGTTACCCTGGCAGTCGTATTGTTTATTTCTACACTATATGCTATTGTAAGTCGCTCCGCTCGTAGGTATTTCGAAGAGGCAAGGGATACCCGGAATGAATACATGGGCTTACTCAACGGCCTTGTAGACGGCTTCAAGCAGTTAAGTCTGCAATACAACAAAAAAATGGAATTCAAAGATGATGTGGCATCGGTCAGCGACCGGTTCAGGAAAAAAATCAGTTTTGCCTTGATTCGTTTCTTAAATGCCTTCCTTATTGGAGAGTCCTTATTGATCGTAGTGTTGGGTTCCGTTGGTTTCGGAATTCCCAGGCTTTTTCCCGATATCACACTTCCTACATTAATGAGCTTTATTATGGTACTGCTCTACTTAATTGGGCCCATTAACGGTATATTGCACGCCATTCCCACTCTAATGCAATTAAAAGTCGCCTGGGACCGGGTCCAGGGTTTTGTCAAAGAAGTTCCGGCAAACCTGGATCCCAAGGTCATCGATGCCCTGGATCATAACAAACCGGCCCCCATTGAAAGCATCAAAGCGGAGCAAATCTTTTTCGAATACGAAGCCCGTAACGATGATCCTAAGTTTTCTGTGGGCCCCCTTGATTTTGAAGCAAAAAAAGGGGAAATCGTTTTCATAATTGGTGGAAACGGCAGCGGTAAGACCACCCTGGCAAAATTATTGACCGGTCTTTACCTACCTGATTCGGGAAAAGTGAAAATCGACAATAAAGATATTTCCAGTTATCAATTGGGAGAATATTTCTCTACTGTCTTTAGCGATTTTCATCAATTTGAAAAATTGTATAATGTGGACCTGGAAGATAGGGATAAGGAAATTCTAGACAACCTAAACCTACTCAAATTAGATTCCAAGGTTGCTGTAGAGGGAAATGCCTTCAGTACCATCGAACTATCCGGTGGTCAAAGGAAAAGATTGGCCCTATTGCAATGTTTGTTGGAAGACCGTCCCATATATTTGTTCGATGAAGTGGCTGCCGACCAGGATCCACAATTCAGGAAATTCTTTTACCGGGAACTGCTTCAGCAGATGAAGGCCCGGGGTAAAGTGATCATAGCCATTACCCATGACGACCATTATTTCGACGTGGCCGATCGGGTGGTGAAAATGGATATGGGAAAATTAGATGTTATGGATAAAAACAAGCAATTCATTGTTACCCAATAGCGCATTGGGTTTATGGAATATAAAATATTACGGAGGAATTCAAGTATGAAAAAAATCCCTAAATTGTTACTTTTAACAGTTACTGTTGTCATGCTGTTCACTTCTTTTGCACCCCTAACGTGGGCAAAGGATGAGGTGAAACAAGAAGTAAAAAAGGTTCCCTTCCGGGTACCCAATACTACTTCAACTATAAAAATTGATGGAAAGATGGATGACGAGGCCTGGAAAGATGCATTGATGTTGGAAATCAAATATGAAAATACTCCCGGCGACGGGATTCCCGCAGGAGCAAAAACAGAAGTGTTCCTGATTTCCGACGAAAAAAACATCTACGCCTGCTTTAAGGCCTATGATCCAAATCCTGAGGGGATTCGTGCTCATATGGGAGATCACGATGAATTGGGACATGATGACTGGGTCGGCTTGATCCTGGATACTTTTAACGACAATCGCCGGGCCTTCGAGTTTTTCTGCAACCCCTTCGGCGTCCAGGGTGATATGATTGAAGGCATTCAAGGCGGCGGTCATCAATGGGACGGAATTTGGGCTTCTGACGGTAGGCTTACCGAATACGGTTATATGGTAGAAATGAGAGTTCCCTTCAGTACATTGCGTTTTCCCCGTAAAAAAACAGACCAGATTTGGGGGCTTGATTTAGTTAGATTACGTCCCAGGGAACATCGTTATCATTACAGTCTTTTTGTCAGGGACCGCAGCAACAATTGCTACTTGTGCCAAACAGAAAAGTTGATCGGTTTTGCCGGGGTAAGTCCCGGGAAAAATATCGAAATCGATCCCACTCTTTCTGCTCTTTATTCAGAAGAAAGAGAAGATGAATTTACTGGCGATTTTATTGAAAAAGAGAAAAAGATCAATCCCGGTATTACATTCCGTTGGGGCTTTTCCAATAACCTGACCCTGAGTGCCACGATCAATCCGGATTTCTCAAATGTTGAAGCCGATGTGGCCCAGTTGGATGTGAATAATCAATTTGCCCTATTTTATCCTGAAAAACGTCCCTTCTTCCTTGAAGGTTCGACCCTCTTCAACTCCCGGTTTACATTGATTCATACCCGTTCGTTGGTTGAACCTGATTGGGGAGTGAAAATTACCGGGAAAGAAGGCAGCAATGCAATCGGTTTCTTTTCTGTGCAGGATGCTATGCCCAATTTGATCCTCCCGGGCAGCCAGGGATCGAGGACAATCCCGTTGAATATGACCACCCTGGGAACGGCATTGAGATATCGACGTGATGTGGGTAAGGCTTCAACTGTAGGTCTGGTTCTAACCGACCGTGAAGGCGATGAATACCATAACAGGGTTGCCGGTTTTGATGGTGATTTCACGCTCACGAGAAAAGATAGGGTCAGGTTCCAGGTTGTCGGTTCCCAAACTCTGTATCCCGAAGAAATTTCCACAAAGTATTCTCAACTGGAAGACCAATTTACCGGTGCTGCTTTTGATTTCCACTATTATCACAATACCCGTAGCCTGGATTGGTACCTCTCCTATAAAAATGTGGGCAAAAATTTTCGTACCGACCTTGGCTTTATGCCCCAGGTGGATTACCGGTTGATAGATGGTGGTTGGCAATATACCTGGCAAAAACGTGGAGGTGCCTGGTATACTAAAATCGATGTAGGCTCTGGATATGAACATGAATCCACCCAGGATGATACCTTATTGTCAAAAGCTTTCACCTTTTGGTTTACGTATAACGGTCCTTCCCAGTCCTTTTTCAACACTTCCGCCTACTGGGGCAAACAGACCTATCTGGGACTGGAATTTGATAAACGCAAAGTGAACTTTTCGTTTGGCTTACGTCCATCCAATTTAATTTCGCTGAGCCTCAACGGGATTTATGGCGACCAGGTTGATTTTGCCAACGCCCAATTGGGTACACGGCTTCGTGTAAACCCGGTGATCGATTTTACTCCGGGACGTTACTTGAAGCTCTCACTGGATCATGTCTACGAGTATCTTGATGTGGATGCCGGTAGATTGTATACAGCCAATCTAACTAACCTCAAACTGGTTTACCAATTCAGCCGCCGGGTTTTTGTCCGTGCCATCATCCAATATGCAGACAACCAGTACGACGAAACTCTTTATCCCTATGCCAAGACTGCTAGAACCCAGGATGTATTTACCCAATTCCTATTCTCCTACAAAATCAATCCCCAAACTGTGCTCTTCCTCGGTTATTCCGACAACTTCATGGGTTATGATTATTTAGGCTTTCATCAGGGCGTTGTCCAGTTGAACCGGGCTGTCTTCCTTAAGATCGGTTATGCTCTGTTGCTCTAATTATACATATAGACAACCGTATCATCATAAAGTAAAATAACCCCCCTGCGGGGTAAAGCATAAAAAAAGAAAGGGGGCATATGCCCCCCCGGCCTATAAAAAAAGTCGGAAGATCGCGATATTTATCCACTCCAATAAAAGGGGACGGGCAAAATCTGCCTGTCCTCACTCCTTCACCCAATAATCCCCCCACTCGAAAATAACAGCGGAGCTCTGTTTTATGAGGAGGCCGTGAATGGGATGGGTTCGGGGAATTTTTGGGAAAATATGAACAGTCTTTCTATATTCTACGAGCCGGGGTCCCAGCTCGATGCAATTTTAGAGTATAGGGTGGAGAAGTATTTGTATTTAACTGAGATCTATTGTTTTGAGGTCGATATTGGCAGGGTCGGTGTAGCCCAGGCCCAATTTCTCATCGCTCCGATCCCAGATTATCAGATCTTTATCATTAACCCCGGTCTTTTTTAGATATTCTACTAATACTGAAGTAATGGCTGAATAATGATCGGTAAATAGGGAATTGCGGATACTGGATAATCCCAGAGTGTTAAGTTTAATTCCAATAGGGCGGGCTTTGGGCACAAAAGAACTCCAGGCCTCCTTTAGATTGTTTTTCTCTTCTTGGCACTAGTTTTTTAAATTGAGGTTTTAATCCCGGCTATTTAGTGAAATATGAACTATCTCTTTTCTAAGATAAGGAAGATAACTTA
>Ga0055447_10000022_pt1 | contig 12541 bp, 8 predicted proteins | sample China_Galinas_Co_3_FD_57743 | JGI IMG/M metagenome (GOLD analysis project Ga0055447, IMG submission 57743) | Wetland microbial communities from San Francisco Bay, California, USA, that impact long-term carbon sequestration - China_Galinas_CordC_D2 | ecosystem: Environmental > Aquatic > Marine >... | reverse complement strand
GTAAATTTATGGACCTTAACCAGGGAGAGGTTTGCGGTGAATTACAGATAACCAAACAAACCCTATCACGCTACGAGAACGGATCCCGTTTCCCGGATTCCTCCTTCCTGCAAAAATTTGGTAAACTCTACCGAGTCAACGCCAATTGGCTACTTTTTGGAAATGGAGAAATGTTCCTCGATGAGGGAATTGAAATCGAATCCAAAGAAAAAGGATTGGCAGAATTACAATTCTATTTGAATAAGGTTGAAGAACTTTTCAAAAAACTTGACAAAACAGCAGAGTAAAACAATCCTACTTCAGGATATTTTCTATTCTCTCGCCACCGGGTACCACCATGCGTTCACTCACTTTGGCAGTAAAATATAAATTACTGGAAAAATAGAGTACCGCTACTTCTCCCTCTTTTTTGAGTTTACGCAGGTTCTCCATCAACCCATTGGTAAAGCTTTGTGCCATACCCCGCTCTACTTCATTAATCAAATAAACCCGGTTTTTCTTAAACCTGGCCGCAGCAAACAGAAAATTCCCCTTTTCAACTTCATTCAATTGACTGAAGCTCTTTTTCCCCAAGTGATCGAGGTCCAATTTGTATTTTTTCAATACTTCGGCAAAATCATTCAACGTTACCTTCATAACCCGTCGCAAGAGCATCAATAGATCGCGCACCTGCACATCCTGGGGTAAAAAATCGGGATGGCATAAATAGGTAAAATCAAGGCCGCCCACCTTCTCACTAATATTTTCGTTGTCCAGTTCGATGTTCCCGGGAAAGTGGGTTATAAAACCGGCAAAAAAGTTATAGAGATACATCCGTAGAGAATCTGAAGATGTTATACAGACCGTACATTTCCCCTTATCCAATTTGATGGTCAAGGAATCACAACTCATTTCACCAGGTCCAAAAGGATCAAAGAGATAACGCTTAATACGTATAAAAGATAAAAAGAATAATACTATAATATAAATAGAACTTATGCCCAGGCCTTTCCAAAAATTAGCAGGCAATCGACTCTGGGCGGTAAAAATATTTTCATTGGATTTTACAAATGATTCTATGTTCTCATTTTCTTTATGGGAGAAAAGTTTATTGAAGTAAAACCGGGTGAATTCGTTTTTCAGTTTTTTTATATACTCATAAAAGGCAATCACATTATCATAACCGCGACTACTTATCTCATTATTGACCGATAGATAAAAAGAAGAGGGCGAAAAAAGAGAAATGCTTTTTTGAAAACGAATATTCTCTACCATCTCATTGGTCATTTGATCTTCCAACTCCTGGATAGCCTTATATTCGTTGCTCCAGAAATCCTCAATCAGCTTTTTTTCCTCTCCGGAAACCTTTTCGAACAATTGCAGTTTGCCCTTATAAGCAATGGCCCTTTTCTCAAACTCCATCAATAATTTCAGTTTCTCAGTCTCCAATTTGTAAGAGGATGTCACGTTTTCAGCTTTTTCCGCTGTAACTTTACTAATGATACCGGGAAATAAGAACACAAAACAAAACCATACTAATATTAGGGAAACCAGGGCATTAAACTTTGATTTCAGTGTTCCCAGGATAATCCCGATCATAAGGAAAAAAATCATCATGAAAATCAAAACCACCATAAATGCAAAAATATGGTTCACTTCTTTATCCTTCAGGGAGATATTATTTAACTTGAATAAAATGAGCGGTATCAGCACTACGATAAGGGAGAAGAGAGACACCATCACCACTTTAGATAGAATAAAGTTCCTATAAATCACCTTATAATCAGTAAACCCGGAAAGAAAGCGAATATATTCTTTCCGGGTGAAGGTCTCGTATCCGAACCAGAGGACAAAAAGAGAGCCGAACAATAACAAAATACCGGCAAAATCTTTCCCTCCCCTGGCCTTTTCTGTAAATAAAGCCCTTCCCTTAAAGGAATCGTATATCCTTAATATCTCCCCGGCGTCTATATGGGAAACCAATTCCGAAAAAGCCCCGGAATTGACAAAATAGGCGCTTATCGGTGAAGGAACAAACAATAACCGGAAACCGAAACTTCCATATTGATTGTAATAAGAATATTGATTAACCTTAATTCTTTCTATCTTCTTAAAATTCGCTTCGTTTTCAAGAATTCTCTTATATTGATGAATACCGTCCTGCACAAAATAAAGGGCGATAGCAAGGAATATAAGCAGTACAACGATATTTCTTTTACAAAAAAATCGTTTCACTTCCAATAGAAAGAAGGAAGGGAAATTTTTCATTTACATATTCTCCTTAATCTCAAATAAAACAGCAGCCGTATATTGACCGAATAAAAAAGCCCTGCTATAGCTTCCCTGGAGCTTGAGTAGGGCGCCCGGGCTGGGCAAATGAGATGAATCGATTTCGGTTCTTAAGACAACCAGGTCATCCAAAATCCTGGAAAAATCATTAGCCAGGGCTTTACTGATACCATTGATATCCCCATTTTTTAAATACGCTTCAACATCCTTGAAAATATCGGGAATTAAATCATTGTGGGCCATAAAGGCTCTAAAATCGAAAGTCTTGAGCAAGGCTACAGCCCGTTGATTATATCGGGTTTGCCCGGAAATATCCAGGAGTTGTTCATACTCCTTTAGGGTCGATTCCATTCCAGAAATGGCACTCTCCAACAATGTTTCCAATTGGCCGGGCTCCTGGGGCTGCAAATCACACAATTCCAACCTATTTAAAAAAGATAAATAATTTGAATAGGATTCCAGGAAGTAGGCTGCACCTTTGATAACACGGGTTTCAATGGGACCAATGCTCTCCCGGTGCTCACCCTGGTTCTCATAAGCTGAGCCCAGGTAATTAGAAACAACCCGTGGATAAAGGGGATTAACCAGTGTGATGATGACTGCCAGCATAAGAAAGGCCGGTACCGACTTTTTGATTCTCGAAAAATTCATTTTTCCTCCAATGCATATATTTGATTTTAGAAATTTATTATATGCATATTTGAGGGTATTTTCAACAAAATCATAGGTCTTTTTTGTCACTTCTGCTTTTCGGAAAGATGTCTTACCGTTTTGGCAATTGTTCCACACTTGATTTTTTTCCAACAAAGTCATCGACTTCCTAAACCCGGCCCAACCCTAAGGAAGTGACCGACCTGCAGCAAAAAAGGTCTTCTGCCACCGGGCCATTATCCATTATTTCTTATAATAAAAAATGCTAATATGTAAAACCATCGATTTATTTTTTACCATCCATTTAGACCATATGGTTACTTTTCAATTATATCACAAACTAATTTTTTGCTAAAGTAATCCTTCCATGGATATCAATAAAATGATCAAATTGTATGAGTAATTCCAGGGTGTGAGTAAGCGGTGGAAAATTCTTACCGATTAAGTTATAATCTTAAAAGGAAAAATTGAATGGTTAAACCTAAGAAAAAACTAACTTGGAGAATTCAACAATGAATAAGATCATTAAATCTATCATAACAATTCTTTGTTTTTTGATTATAACAGCAAGCCTCAACCTATTCGGTTCCGGGTATGTGCACCACGATCTCAAAATTTCAATCCAGCCGGGAGATGCTTTTATCCGGGTAGAGGACACAGTCACATTGCCTATGTCCATGCTCAAGAAAAAAACTCATTTCCTGTTGCATGGCAACCTGGAAATCATGGAACACCGGGGGATTGGGGAAATAGAACAGGAGAAAGGGGAATTAAAAAAAGAATTCTTCGGCATCAATACTGCTGAATTCGAAATTAAAGAAAAAATGCCCCTGGCTCATTACTCCTTCCCTGCTCCAAAAATAAAAAATGGCCAGGTTGAATTTACCCTGGTATACCAGGGCAAGATTCACCACCCCATCACCCAGGTAGGTGCCGAATATGCCAGGGGCTTCTCTGAGACCCCCGGCATCATATCGGAAAAAGGAATTTACCTGGGAGGTTCCAGCTTTTGGCTCCCCTGGTTCAATGATGACCTGGTCACTTTTAAAATGGAAGTATCCCTTCCTAAGGATTGGAGCGCAGTCTCCCAGGGAAAGCGGACTAAAAACGAAAAAAACGATAAGAGGTCCTTATGTGCCTGGGATTCCCCAGATCCCATGTCCCAGGTCTATCTCATTGGCGCCCCTTTCCATGAATACAGCATTAAAGTGGGCGAAACTGCAATCATCGCCTTTTTAAGAAAACCCGACGATAGCCTGGCAAACCGCTACCTGGAAACCACCGGTCAATACTTAAAAATGTACGAATACCTCATTGGCCCCTACCCCTACTCCAAATTCGCCTTGATCGAGAATTTTTGGGAAACCGGCTACGGCATGCCCTCTTTTACCTTGTTAGGCGAGAAGGTAATTCGCTTCCCCTTTATCCTCCATTCCTCCTATCCCCATGAGTTATTGCATAACTGGTGGGGTAATTCGGTTTTCGTGGACTACGAGTCGGGCAATTGGTGTGAAGGTTTGACCACCTTTATGGCTGACCACTTGATCAAAGAACAGAGGGGCCAGGGAGCCGAATACCGCAAAACAACACTCCAGGGCTACACCGATTATGCAGCAGGAAAAGAGGGAGAATTTGCCCTGACCCAATTCAAAGCCCGCTACGATTCACTGTCATCCTCAATCGGTTACGGTAAATCCCTGATGTTTTACAACATGTTGCGTCATGAAGTTGGCGACAAGCAATTCCTGGCAGGAATCCGGGATTTTTATAAATCAAACCGCAACAAGCGGGCCACTTTCCAGGATCTGCGTCAATCCTTCGAAAAGATATCGGGAAAGGACTTTAAAGCCTTTTTTAAACAGTGGCTTTCCCGGAAAGGAGCCCCGGAACTAAGGCTGAAAAAAACTTCTCTAAAATCTCAAGAGGGAAAATTCCTCCTGGATTTTACCCTGGAACAAGTTCAAGCCGGCGAGGCTTACAGCCTCAAGGTTCCCGCTGCCATCTACCTAACCGGACAGAAAGAGGCTATCGAAAAGACCCTGGAAATAAAAGATAAATCCAAATCTTATACCTTCTCTTTTGACCGGGCACCTACCCGGATTACAATAGATCCTCAATTCGATGTGTTTCGTAAATTGCACCGGGATGAAATCCACCCATCTTTGTCAAAAGCCTTTGGAGCAGAAAAAATATTGGTCCTCCTTCCCTTCCATGCAAACCCGGAGATAAAAAAGGCCTACCAAGAACTTGCCGAAAAATGGACCAAAGAGAGCCGGGGCAAAATGGAAATCAAAACCGATAGGGACCTTGAAAAACTCCCTTCCGACCGGGCCATTTGGTTGTTCGGTAAAGAGAATCTCCACCTGACAGTTATTTCAGGAGGTATCACTCCCTACCGGGCCGGGCTGGATAAAAACTTCACTGTAAGCGGAAAAACAAGGGCCCTTGACAAAAACAGTATTGTAATTTCCGTCAAAAACCCCGGTAATCCCGATCAAGTGGTGGTCCTTTTATCAGCAGACCGGGCAACTGCTCTGCCCGGATTGGGTCGCAAACTTCCCCATTACGGTAAATACAGCTATCTGGGTTTCGAAGGGGATGAACCGGCCAACACCCTGAAAGGTGAGTGGGAAACATTCAATTCCCCTTTAAATGCCACTCTTAAAGAAGACAACTCACCCCACACGCTGCCGGCCAGGAAACCCCTGGCTCAATTGGCCCCCGCTTTTTCAGCCCTAAATATGATGAGCCACATAAAAAGGCTGGCTTCCGAAGAATTGGAAGGAAGGGGAATCGGTTCGAAAGGTATAGCCAAAGCTGCTGCATACATTGCCAATGAATTCAAAAAAGCAGGACTCAAACCTGGAGCCCCGGGGCATTCCTATATGCAAAAATGGCAGGCTAAGGTACAAGTTGCAGATCACCAGCAGGTAAGTGAGCTGGTGAATGTGATTGGGATTCTGCCCGGCTCCAATCCCGCCTTGAAGGATGAACCCGTAATCCTAAGCGCTCACTACGACCACCTGGGACTGGGTTGGCCCGATGTTCGAAAAGGAAATAAAGGAAAAATCCACTACGGAGCCGACGATAATGCCAGTGGAGTTGCAGTAATGTTGGAATTGGCCTACAGGCTGGGCAAAGGATTCAAACCGGAACGTCCCATCATCTTTGTGGCTTTTACGGGCGAAGAAAGCGGACGGTTGGGCTCTATATACTACCTGGACAATTTAGCAAAAGATCAAAAGACCTTTGCCGCCGTTAATCTTGATTCCGTGGGGCGCTTAAAAGAGAAACAAAAACTCATGGTAATCGGCGGTTCATCTGCCCGGGAGTGGCGTTTCATCTTTATGGGTATTAACTATACCACGGGCATAGAATCTGAACTGATTACCCAGGAATTGGATGCCAGTGACCAGGTCAGTTTTATTCAAAAGAACATACCTGCCATCCAATTGTTTTCCGGACCCCACAAAGATTATCACCAACCCTCAGACACTATTGAAAAAATAGAGGCCCAGGGGTTGGTTAAGGTGGCTGCGGTTGCCCGGGAGACCATTGTCTATCTTTCAGGCCGCAAAGAACCTCTCACCATAAAAGGGCAAAAACCGGCTGCCGGCAAGCCCGCTGCTAGCAGGGGAGCCAGGCGAGTCAAAACCGGCCTCATGCCTGATTTCGCATTCAAAGGAGAAGGGGTCAAAATCGGCATGATTACGCCCGGTTCCCCGGCACAGAAAGGTGGATTGAAACCCGGGGATATCATCATCTCTATTGGTGGGACGCCGGTCAAAAACTTAAAAGAATATTCCAATAAATTAAAAGAGCACCAACCGGGCGACAAAGTGAAAATTCAATATACCCGGGAAGGCAAAAAACACACCACCGAAATCACCCTGGCAGAACGCTAAATATACATCACATATAAAAAAGGGACAGGAAATCTTGCCTGTCCCTTAATTCTACTAATCCTTCAATTCCTTGTTGTTTACAATTTACTATACACAAGGGGGCATAGTGGGTTGGCAGCTCCATTCCAAGCCAACAGTACAACATGGCCTGAAAAGAGTATCGCATCCCGACCATTCGAAAGTGCAAGCTCCACCTTTCACTTCGGCCTGCTCTTGCCTTGCCAGATTTGCCACGGTTTGTTTTGATAATTTGAGTGGTTGTAACTTTTTGTTTTTCATACTTCCCTCCATTTTCTCTCAAATCTTTCCAAATTACAATATAATATGAATTCCTACAGAATCCAACAAAAATGATTAAAAAAAGAAACAGGCAAAAAAACCACAGAAGCTTACTCGACTCCTATAGAACATTATACTCTTTTAATATCTTCTCTTAGCTTTTCGAACCCGGTATAATTTTTCTGTGAAGCCCCCTTCATTTTCAAAATCCTTTGCCAACTTCTCAACCTGCCGATCCAACAATGAGCAAGCCACTGCAAGTAACACTAATGCTGCATTTGCAGATAACTCCGGGTAGACTTTCGTGGACAGGGTGGACTTTGTTAACGCCTGGTCTTTAGATTGTCCACCTTGTCCACACTGTCCACTAATCCTTCTAATCCACGCTGCAACATCATCGGCTGTGGCACATCTTCTATCGATAAGCTCTTGCCGAAGGGGATTCTCCCGGTCCCATTGGACTAATCTCCGGTGTCTTAAAAAATCTTCATAGTCTAATTTAAGCTCTTCGAGACTGGCCCGGGCAACCTGGGTGAGTTTTAACTCTGTTTTTTTTGAAGTAGCCGAGGCCTGGGATCCCTCTGCAATGTTCTGTACTCCTGACCTGGCAGCCTGAACCATCTGGTCCCGGGTCCGGCTGAACTTATCAATGTAACGCTCTACGAACCGCACAGTTATATCATATACCAATTGGGCAACCTGGAAGCTTTTAAGTTTGCGGTAGCCGCCGTGTTTAGGGATCAGTTCAGACAATCCCGGCTCCAGAGAAATAGTAGTAATAATAGTTCGTCATTGTTTCCTAATTTATACGCCAGTTTCCTTCAAGTAGTTTTCTTTTTTAAATATAAAAGACAGGCAAAAAAACCAGGTCGAACCCTGTGCCGTACTCTAACTGAATAGTCTAGTTGAGGGGGATTTTGTGGATTTCCCAGGTTTCCTCATCCTCATTGTCGTATAAATATATCAATTGGTTATTGACTATAACGGAGTATTTGCCTCCCATTCCCAATAATTGGGTAACAAAACCGGTTGGGGCCTTGATAGGGAAATATTTTTGCTGGAAATGATCGCCCTTGAGATCCATGACCAGGTATTCTTGTTTATTGTCTTTTCGAATGAATGTGGGGGCGTAGATCTTGCCTCCCTTTATCTTTAAATCCTGGATAGCAGGAAGATAATCAGGGTAATCAAATTTGGCCCACTTGACAAAATTATCCCAGCCCCCTTCCATAATATTGGAGGGGATAAAAAACATCACTTTTTTTTGCAAAAAGCTCTCTTTTAAGCTGTCAAAAGCATTTTTCTTATGGGCTTCTCCTACCTTTATCTTCTTCACATCCTTTTTTATGGTATATAAATCCTTGCCATTCTCATCAAACACATGGATTTGTAAACCATGCAGGCTGTTTTCAATATAGATTCTATTGTCGTACACATCAAAATTCACGGCATCGGGTATCAAGGACATGAGAGTTGGATCATCAGGAACCTGGATAGGCGATTTTTGCCTGTAGAGCTCCTTTATCTCTTTTAGGCCGGCATCATAGAGTTTTATAGCATCATACATGACCTTGTTCCGGGTGGACAAAACTTTCATGACATAGTTGTTTTTTACAGGTAGTACTTTTAATTTCAAGAAGGGAATCTTTTGTTCTTTGATCAAACTACCCCCTTTTTTAAAGAACAATACCTTGTCAAAACTCTCAGCAAAGATATACCCGGGAAAAACCCTGAAGGAATTCGGAGCAAAGGCAGTAACCTTCATCTCCCCAGGCCCCTCTCCTTTCTTTCCAAATTTACTCACAAGAGTCAGATCCTTAAGAGAGTATTTGTAGATGATAGCCCCCTCCAGCACATATAAATCATTTTTCTCCACCTGGATCATCTCCGGTTTGGCAATCTCTTCTAAAACCCCGACCCTGGTGGGATATAACGAATTAACCACCAGGAACAACACCAGGAGAATGATCATCACTCTTTTAATCATCCTATAATTCCTCCTCAGATTTGCTGCTAAGTTTTGACCAATATTCATTAATAGCAGAAACTTCGACAAACTCAAGAAAAAAACGAAAAAAAGAAGAATTAACTTTGCCTATCCCCTACTTTTTTTCCCTAATTTATGTGTCTTAATTAAAACGTATATTGCAAATGTATATAGAAGAGATTATTTTTCAACTTTTCAAGATCCAAAGCCATGGATTCGTCCCTTATCACATAATTGATCTGGAACTTAATCCTTTTGCTATAGAAATAATTGATCCCAAAAGTAAAATTAGTGTATTTCTCAACACCGAATTGATCGGCAACACCATTCTCAGGCTCAAAAAAATCATAGCGAAGCACCGGTTCAATCTTGTTTTGCTTGTATCCAAGCAGTGCATAAAAGCCGTTATAGGATTTTTGGGCACCCGGGATTCCATGTTCACCGGCCACATACTCGGTTTTGAAATTCAAATGTTTTTTGACAAAAAATATATGGGCGCCATAGGAACTCCGTTCCATTTCCGTTTCGTTCTCTTTTGAACTTCCTCCAAACACACCCAGCCTCAGACATTTGGTCGGTTTGATCTCCAATCGCCCCCATATACCCAGGCCGTTATTGGTAACAGCATAGATTGATTGACTGACACGGGGAGTGAAAATACCACCCAGGGTTTTGGGATTTGCCAGCATAACTGCATAATAGAGTTTGCCTTTCATTAAGTCACCATAGGCCTGGACACCGAAGGCCCGGTAACCATAGAGCCCACTATTACCGGCCCACTTTTGGGTGATTTGTGCCCGCTCGATCAAATCCAATTTCGAAGTGGGGCTCAATGAACTGGACATGCTTCCCGGGGCCGTGAACTGGCCCACTTTTATCTTGAATGAATCGGAAATTTGGAAATCCAGGTAAGCTTCAAACAAACTGGCTACCTGTCGGTCCCACCCCAGCATGATTCCCCATTTCACATTTTTGCCCAGATTGCCGTGAGGGATAAAACGCAATCTTCTAAGGGTAAATCCATAACCTGATTCTATATCTTCTCCGCCATCCCTTTCGGCATAAGAGAACCATGTTTGAACGAGACCTCTAAAATTCACTTCACCCGCCCCATATGAAAATACACCCAAGACCAGGATAAATACCAATACCATTATTTGTTTTTTCATGCCTAACTCCTTTCTTATTTTTTGCCCCAAGCAACGTAATTCGATTGTAATATTAAATAATTTCTTTACCCTTGTCAAGTTGAGCTTATTGGATAGAATAACCTTTAAAATTTCTATTATATAGATGCAAACAATCAATTTAGAGATAATGATTTTTTTAACTGCAACTACACTAGTAAGTAACGCATCTTAATCCAGGAAGAGAGTGGCTTTAAGTATAGGCAAGAGGATGCCGTCACTATCCCGAAGGGGCCTAAAGCCTCCAAAGTCAATAACTAAATTGTTGATATAAAGACGGACACCTAAAGAGATAAAGCCGGAATAAATAGGAAAAAAGACAAAATCAATAAAAGTGCTTTTTTTTCCATTCTTTATCTCCCGATCAATTTAAATAGCCTCTAAAATTCCACTCCAGGGGAAAATAGTCCCCATTCCCCGTCCATATTGTAAAATAATCCCGACAACTTTGTCAAATATAAACCTTACTTGAGAAAAGGTCCACAGTAAAAATCAAAAAGAAAATTTTCCATTCATATAATAAGGCTACCGGGACCGGACTCTAAAACAAACTAACCTTTTTTGATTATTCTAATTTGCTCGGTTTTTAACTTCTTGAAACTTTTAACACAATAATCCAGGAGATCTTTACCGGGATATTTACTGACTGATTCAGCGACTTCATAATGAGGTTCTTTTCTTGCTTTAAAATTAATCCTGAATTCCATAATGTGAGCCAATAATTCTAAAATAACCTTGGGCATTTCGTTCTCAATCAAAAGACTGGTATTATTGACAATAATATCGTTTATTTCCTCATTGTTGGGCATAAAAACTGTCTCCATCCAGTCATGAAATTCAGTCACCTGTTCCGGGGTCGGGTTATTCTTCTTCTTATAAAAATCCGCATTATTGTCATGTTTAGCGAGAAAACTCTCCCAGGCTTGTTGATTTGATTGAACAGTTGCCAGCAGTGGGCCGTAGAATTCATCTAATTGTCCATTGATTCGTTCTAACCGGTTCTTTCTTTGTTCCAGTTTGCTTCCATAAAAATAGGTAAATAGATATCCACTTAATGCCAACAATACGGGTATAACCAAAGATGAAAAATTTGTTAAATCCATCCTTATTCTCTCCTTAAAATTGTAAAATCATTTATTCATATACTTTCTATCTAACTCTTGAAGCCTTCTTTTCAACTGTTTATATTCATCACCCAAAGATAGTAAGGAATGAATATCAGCTCCTGGAGGCATGTATTGATAATAGCCTCCCTTAATACGACGCTCCAGGGAGCGGTACCGCTTTTCTAAATTCTGTAAAATATTTCTTATCCTTTTATCGCTACAATCAGGGAGAGTACGTAAAAAGGAGTAATCTTCTCCTTTTTGACGAAGCCATTCGAGCCACTGCATAACCTCCTCTTCCGGGTAACCACGCCCCAGCAACACTTCACCCAACAAAAAAAACTCATGACTGAGGGATGTAGCAAAAACTCCCGGATCATCAGTATTGATAGTAACTCTTCCTTCCTGGGCTAGAAGTCCATTCTTATCGTTGGTCAGTCGAAATATTGGGTGATCATTCATGGTCGATAGAGGTCCAATTACTCGATTAGAGGAAGGATTAACTTCTATAACAAGATGATGCTCCCTTACAATCTCCCGTAGCTTGTCCTGGACCTGACGACACAATTTTAGCCATAATTTTTTCTCCCCCATCATGTCTATAGTAATTGGCTTTTTCCCTTCCTTGAAAACCATTGGACAATACCAGTAGAGATTTGTAATTTTATAAGCGCCATCAGACCCCACCTGTTTTTTTAATCCTCTAAGAATTTTTCTTTGCACATCTATCCATCTTCTATTCCATGGGCTTTGACCCTCTGAAGAAATAGAAAACCCACTATTGTCAAAATCATTGTCATTAGTGAAACTAATTTTTCCTTTTTTATTATAAAAGATATTCGCACACATGGAACTGTTCTTATCGATGCTATAAGGGTCTAATTGCCTCAATCTCCAGGAATCGTATAGCGTGATAGGATTGCAATAAAGATCAATTTCACGGGGATCCATAGATCGAGTACTACTATATATTTTTTTGCCAAAATATTGGATCCTATCTTCAATGCCCAACTCACCAATGAGGTCATTGCCTGCTCCCAGGAAATTATGAATCCACACAAGCGTATCTAACCATTCCTGCTTAGGAACAACAGCCTGGAAACCCATTTGTTTGCACCAAACCTCGGGATCAAGTCCCAGGGCAATAGCATGCCCCAG
>Ga0055447_10000021_pt1 | contig 12571 bp, 17 predicted proteins | sample China_Galinas_Co_3_FD_57743 | JGI IMG/M metagenome (GOLD analysis project Ga0055447, IMG submission 57743) | Wetland microbial communities from San Francisco Bay, California, USA, that impact long-term carbon sequestration - China_Galinas_CordC_D2 | ecosystem: Environmental > Aquatic > Marine >... | reverse complement strand
AGTTCTGAGTGTTGTTGTACTTACTCTTGTTATTGCTGGGTTTTCCGCTTTGCACGTGAATGCATCTACAACAAAGGATGGTTCAGCTACTTTAAAAAGTATGTATTGGATTTGTGATTGTACTAAAGACTACGAAGATTGCCGTTGTGTCATCCTTCCTTGAGTAATCAAAAAGAATGAAAGGAGAAATGTTATGAAAAAAAGTTTATCGACTCTATTTTTTTTGGTTCTTGTCTTAACTGTACTAGTTGTTATCCCGACAACAAAGTTGGAATCTGCAATACAAACTGGAGTTTCCGACACTTCTGGTAGTGACTGGAAATGCTCATGCCCAAAAACAACCTGGGATTGTAAATGTAAAACATTAAACTGATCCTTGGCGCATTCTATTGACAAGTATCTATATTTTGAAAGAAAACAAGTTAGAAAAACCTTAAGGGATATGGTAAGATAAGAATATTATCTACAAAAAAGAAAAATGAGACTTAAAAAGAGTATATCTTTGTTGTTTTTTTTGTTGTTCTTGGTGCAAAGCTCAAGTGCCGGTCTCAAAATAATTAAGAAGATCTCTCTTAAAGTCTCTATTGATAGGATGGGTCTTCCGAAGTTTTTTAATGAAGACCCTCCTATTTATATTATTGAAGGCCATCAAGGAGAGCTTATCGTTCCAAGATTTGTATGTTTTGAAGTGTTCTCAAAAGATGGGAAAAAATTGAAAAAAGTCGGTGCCCGGGGAGAAGGACCGGGAGCTTTTACAACTATATTTTCTATCAAGAAAGATTCGAATTTTTACTATGTTCATGATTATCTAAATAAAATAAATGAATTTGATAAAGATTTCAATTACACGAATCGGCACACTTTCTTTGGACCCAGGTGCTCAAACTTTTATTATGATTTTTCTGTCTATAAGAATAAAATCTACTGTGTTCAAAACTGCCAAAGTGGTAGTGATAATATTGATAACGGTATTGCAGTATATTTGAAAAGTGGAAAATTCGAAGATGCTTTCTTTGAGAGAAAAGTAGGGGAGGAGAATTTCCCATTTAGAAAAATACTAGAGGGTATAATTCTTGTAGATAAGGATTATATCTTTTATGCTTTTAACCCAATTCCTAAAATTTGGAAGTTGGATTTGAAAGGCAATATCATTGAAGAAAGAAAAGTTGCTTCCGATTGGTGGAGAGACATTCAATATTCAGAAAGGAAATTCAAAAAGAGAGAAAGAGAGAATAAGAGACGAGCCTATATAGATTTATTCTTAAGCGGCTATAGAATTAAAAACCTTTGGAAATGGAAGGATAATGTTATTGTACAGACTGTTGTAAATAAAAACGGTGATTTTTATAATTCTTTTTTTGTGATTAGCCAAGATTTTAAGAAAGAAAGTAAGTTATTTATGTATAGAGATTATCAATTTTCAGGTGCTGGAGAAAGAATTTATTTAACGAAAGAGATTGAAGAGCGTGGAGATATGAATACAATGTTGATTGAGGTGCTTGTATGCGATATAAATTTTTAATAATAACGATTATTTCTCTTTGTTTTGTGTCTTTAATTAGAGGGGAAGAGAGTTTTAATAAAGTAGGCCAATGGAGTTTTGATGAATTAATATATGGTCATGTGTTTAATGCTGTTGTCGATAATGATGGTGACCTTATAGTTATGTTCTTTCGGAATGGGATACGTGTAATCAATAAAAATAAAGCAATCAAATTTGCAAATGTAGGACAGGGGCCTGGTGAAATACAGAATTGGTGCTCTTTATGTCTATTTAAAGAAAAAATTGCAGATGTCGAACACAATCGGAAAATTCAAGTTTTCGAAAAAAACAATGGGATATACAAGTGGCAGAAGAACATATGGCGAGAAGAAAAGGGATGTTGGCAAAAAATTATGTCTTCTTTGTATACCGATGGGAAATGGTTTTTTGCAGGTGAAGTTACAGAATATGCTGACGATAGTAAACAAAAATCCATCCCTTTCTTGAGGATATACAATGAGGTTGGAGGCTTTTTAAAGCAACCCTTAATAATTGATTTTGAAAAATCAAGAAGATTTAATTTAATGAGCTATTATTTAACACAAGATAAAAAGTATATATTCTTTTTGTCCGAAGATGCGCCGACTATTTATTTAATTTCAAAGCAAAGTTTAGAAGTCGTTAAAAAAGTGGAACTCCCTGTTCCGAAGTTTTATAAGAAAATACCCGATGATTTTTACAGGTGGGAATTAGGAAATACTCGGATTCAATTGGAACACCAAATCTGGAAAACAGGGTATTCAAGGATAACTAATGCAATCATGGTTAAGGATTCTCTTGTGATCCAAATGAGAACCTGCCAACCTGGTAAGGATAAATTTGCCTTGGTTTTTTATGATTTAAATAACTTCCAAATCCTGAAAACAATTTATACAAAGGATTTCTTTTTAACGGAAAAAAATGAAAAATATTATTTCTTCAAAGATGGTAACCCCTCTCTTGATGATGAAGCTGGTAAATTAGCAATAAATATTTATGCATTTCCTGGGATAAAAAATGAAAAAAAGTAAGTCTTTAGTAAATATCTTAATCGTTATTGTTGCGTTGGCAATTATTTCAGTCATAATTATTAAATTTATCATTCCAAGGTTCTCTGCGAGTCGAATTGAGATAAAAAATCCAACTGAAATTGAATTAATCTCTTTGGATGGCGGTAACTTTAGATTCTCGGAATTAACAAAAAACGATTTTGACAATTATATTCTATTTCTTGAGATGGATAACTGCCCGTCATGTATTTATAAGGGGTTCCAGGATTTGGATAGCTTAAGCAAAGAGGGAGAATATTGTTTTGTTGTTGCTGTCCATGATTATATTGACGATATAAAAGGTTGGGCAGAAAACTATAATTTTCCTGCTTTCTATGTAATGAAAAAAATATCTTATTATCAAAATATAAATTTCAATTATATGCCGATATTGATTAAATATCGAAAAGGTAAAGTAAAAAGTTTTAGATATATAACCAATTAGTCCAATAGATATATTGACCAACATTTAGAGATAAGTGAACTCCTGACAATTATCCAGTTGACAATAACTTGTCTGTAGTATATAGAAATGTTATGGAGAGAGCGGCAATCATCTTCTTTTTAAGGAACCCAGAGAAGGGAAAAGTAAAGCAAAGACTGGTACGGGATTTGGGCCCGGAGAAAACCCTCGGGATTCTACCGTTGCTTTATCCTGGATATGTTGCAAAATCTGCTTTCTGTCCACTCCCTGGGGCAACAGCAGGATATCGATACCCTGGCCGATCTTGGTGAATTTTATCATTTTTCTTCCCTTATGGCAGGTCGGCCTTCCCGGACCCGGGGCTATATCATTGATAATAAAATTATATTTTGATTGGGGCTATTTTTTGTGGAAATAGGCTTCCTCAAACTTTTTGAGGTAGATCCTCAATTTTTTTATCACTTCCAGGTCAACTGACTGTTTGGCCTTCATGGTATAAACCAGTATATGGTGCAGCAGTGCCAGCTTATTTTGATAAGCTGCTTGTTCGGCTTCGGTTTTAGGCGGTTTGATGCGCTGGGCCATAAAATAGTAGGTGACGATATCACTTAATTCTTCACCGTGTTTCTCTTTATTGGTTACCCATCGTACCAATTGGTTGTAGTTGGGTTTGGCCTCTTTAGAGAGATTTAGCACCATATTCATGGCTTTTTCCATGGTGGTGATGTGTTCGGCCATCATCTTGACCCTCATTTGGTCGTCGTAAATGCCGCAGGGCACCTGGCAATGGGCCCATAATACCGGTGATGCTGCAATCCCCAAAAATACCAGCGTAATGATAACGGATAATTGTTTTCCCCTAAACATGTTTTACCTCCTTTTCTTCTCTTTCAAGAGTATTATACCATCTCTTGTCCTTAATTGATATTTACCTGTCTTGAATCCTTTTTTTCCGGGTAACAAAGCAGTTTTTTGACTTCCGATAATTTGATGAAATGTTGCCGTTCTTCTTTGATTATCCGGTCAATAATAGTGTGTTGTTCCGGTTCTATGAATTGTTTGAGCTCTTCATAGAACACGATGGATTCCAATTCTTTACGGATTGCCAGGTTCAAAGCTTGCTCGAAATCGCTTTTCATGACCAATAGCTCTTCCCGGCAACCGGGATCGAAAACCGAATTTTGGTAATAATCCTGTAAATAGTTGAAATAATCATGGGGGAACTCTTCGCCCTGGTTACCTTTTTTTATGCTTTCTATCATATAGTTGAAAATGTCTTTGTGTTTCTCCTCTTCTGTAGCCAGGTATAGAAAAAGTTCCTTTTGCCTTTCATCCCTGGCATATCCGGACATGGATCTATAAAAATTCTCGCCTTTCTCTTCTATGCTTACTGCCAGTTGCAATATTTTAGTTGTCGCTTCATTACTCATGTGCCCTCCTTGCCAAATTCGGCACTGCGGTTGTGATAATAACTATTTTCATATTTCCTTAATGGTAGTATAGAATAAATCGACCTTAATGTCAACCTCCGCGGTAGCATATTGAGGGCAGTAGCACTCCACTGTACTCCTTTTGACTTAGGCCCTGGATAGGTTTTTTTTCAATACGTAGGGCAGGATGCCGCCGGCCTTGAAGTATTCCAGTTCCACGTCGGTATTCAGGCGCACCACCACATGAAACCATGTGGTTGAGCCGTCCTCTTTGATAGCTTTGACATCCAGTTTACCCCCGGGTTCGAGTTGATCGTATCCGGTAATAAAGAAGGTTTCAGAGCCATCCAGTTGCAAGGTTTCCAGGGAATCACCCTCTATAAATTGCAGGGGCAATACTCCCATGCCTACCAGGTTGCTACGGTGGATACGTTCATAGGAACGGGCAATGACCGCAACAACTCCCAGGAGTATGGTTCCCTTGGCTGCCCAATCCCGGGAAGAGCCGGTGCCGTATTCTTTGCCGCCTAATACGATAAGAGGAGTCCCCTCCTCTTTGTACTTCATGGCTGCATCATAGACGAACATCTCGGTTTTTTCCGGGAATTTCCGGGTCCAACCACCCTCTTTGGGGTGTGCCAGGCTGTTTTTGATGCGTACATTGGCAAAGGTACCGCGCATCATCACTTCGTGGTTGCCCCGGCGGGAACCGTAGGAATTGAAATCCCAGGGTGAGATATTTTTGGCGGCCAGGTATTGTCCTGCCGGGTAATCACCGGGTATGGAACCGGCCGGGGAAATGTGATCTGTGGTAACCGTATCGCCCAATACCAATAGGGCCCTGGCATCAAGGATATCCTTCAGCATGCTCTCTCTATGTTCCAGTTCATCGAAAAAGGGGGGCTTCTTAATATAGCTTGAATCTTGATCCCACTGGAAAGTATCACCACCGGTGACGGGCAGGGCTTGCCAGGCCCGGTCCCCCTGGAAAATTACGGAGTATTGTTTTTTGTAAAAATCCTCTTTTACGGAACGGTCCATGTAGGCCTGGATTTCCTCGTTTTTGGGCCACAGGTCTTTTAGAAATACCGGGCTGCCTTCCCTATCGGCGCCCAGGGGTTGGTTTATGAGATCTCTATCGATGCGACCGGCCAGGGCATATATGACTACCAGCATGGGGGAGGCCAGGTAGTTTGCCCGCACCCGGCTATGGATGCGAGCTTCGAAGTTACGATTACCTGAAAGCACTGCGGCTGTGGTCAGCCCCTTTTGGATGATCAGTTTTTCGATCTCCGGGTCCAGGGGACCGCTATTGCCGATACAGGTCGTGCAACCGAAGCCCACAATATGGAAACCCAATTTTTCCAGGTAGGGAAGCAAGCCGGATTCTTCCAGGTAATCCTGGACAACCCGGGAGCCCGGTGCCAGGGAGGTTTTGACATGGGGGGGGACTTTGAGTCCCTTTTCTACTGCTTTTTTAGCCACCAAGCCTGCACCCAGCATAACAAAGGGATTGGACGTATTGGTGCAGGAGGTAATGGCGGCAATAACCAGGGATCCGTTGCCTATTTTACTCTCATGGTCATTAATCTTTACCGGGTAATCTGTAGGGGGGGCATTGGGGGGCAGTAGTTTTGCAAAGCTTTTGTGCAAGCCCCCCAGGGAAACCCGGTCCTGGGGCCGGGATGGTCCGGCCAGGGATGCCTGGATGCTTCCCAGATCTAATTCTACTATAGATGTGTAGTCCGGGTCCTCTTGGCCGGTGTAGAACAAGCGGTTTAGCACGGCATAGGTTTCTGCGATTTCTGCCTGTTTTACCCGGTTGGTTCGGCGCATATATTGAATTGTCTTTTCGTCCATAGGGAAAAATCCCAGTGTTGCGCCGTATTCGGGGGTCATATTGGATAGAGTGGCCCGGTCAGGCACTGCCAGTTTTTTCATGCCGGGACCAAAAAACTCTACGAATTTTTCCACAACTCCATGTTGCCGAAGTAATTGGGTCACTGTCAATACCAGGTCGGTGGTGGTCACTCCTTCCCGGAGTTCCCCTGTCAACTTAACTCCCACTACCTGGGGGATAGTCATGTAAATGGGTTCACCCAGGATTACGGCCTCAGCCTCGATACCTCCCACGCCCCAACCCATAACCCCAATACCATTGATCATGGGCGTATGGGAATCGGTTCCCACCAGGGTGTCGGGGAAGGCCAGGGCTGACTCCCCTGAGTGATCCAGGCTGATGACCCGGCTCAGGTACTCCAGGTTGACCTGGTGGCAGATGCCTGAATTTGGCGGGACTACCCGGAAATTGTTGAAATTCTCCTGGGCCCACTTCAGTAGGGCATATCGTTCTCCATTCCGTTGATATTCCCTTTTTACGTTTTTGTCCAGGGCCTCGGAATTGCCGTAATAGTCGATCTGGATGGAATGGTCCACTACCAGGTCCACCGGCACCTGGGGATTGATAAGAGCGGGGTCTTTACCTGCATCCCGGACCGCATCCCTCATGAGGGCCAGGTCCACCACTGCTGGAACGCCTGTAAAATCCTGCATCAATACCCGGGAGGGATAGTAGGGAATCTCTATGTCCTGGATTTTGCTGCTACTCCAGCGTGCTACTGCTTTCAGGGCTTCGGGCGTAACGATTTTACCGTCCAGGTGGCGCATAAGGTTCTCGGCCAGTACCCGGATGCAAAATGGCAGCCGGTTCACCTCGAAGCCCAGTGTCTCCAGCTCACCCAGACAGAAATATGTGTATTTTTCTCCTGCTAACTTGAAGCTCCTAACGAAATCTTCCCTCATCATCCTTGGCCTCCTGGTCAAATTTAACCATTCAACTCCTACTTTCTAAGTTTACAAAAAATAAAAAAAAAAGTAAAGTCAAAGAAATCCTTTATTATTTCCAGACTCAAATTTGCTCAAAGTGAATCACTTGAATTCCTAATAGTTGGTAAGTGTAAAATTTCAGCAATTCTCAATTGAATCCAGCATGAGTATTCCCCTTTTTTTCTATGCCCTTATATGTGTTGCCATTGTATTATCTTCTTATTTAAAAATAATTTAAGTCTAACTCTATTGATTTTTTGATTTATGATCTATATGTCTTCTAAGTTAAGGGAGATAGTGTTTTGTATTTGCCATACAAAATTAGAGTTGCTGAAAAATTTTTTTTTCATTGCTTTCTGGGTTACGCTATGCTATAATTTAAACTAAAATTTGTTGAAGTCCCCAAAAATCAAAAACAGGAGAAACATAATGGGAAAGCTAAGTAAATTTGTCAAACCTCTTTTAATTGTTGTTTTAATTGTTGTTTTAGCTGTTGTGATTATAACACCGGTGGAGGCAAAATTTATTCATTTACCAGGTGCTAGTGGAGAAGGCCCGAATAGCATTTTTACCTGTTACTGCCCCATGCTTCAATTTGTTAGTTGCGGTTGTGCCATTTTGGAATAGCAATTCTATCTAAATATATTTAAATCTAAAACTAAATCCTACCAATAGAGACTAATTATGAATAGAAAAATTGTTTTAACATTTTTATTAACATTCGTTTTCCTCCTTCCTATTTGGTCTGAACTGGAGTTTAAACTTGTAGAAACCTGGGAACACGACGAATTGATACCCGGGAAACTATTCGATGCTATTGTTGATGAATATGGAGATGTTGTGACTGGATTCCAACGGTCCGGTGTCAAAATTGCTAATTCAAAAACCATTGTTGATCTTGGCCCATTTGGTCAGGGGCCTAGTGATATTGATGGCTTTTTCGCTATAACCTTATGCGACGGGGATCTTGCCGTCGAGGGCATGGCTGGAAAACTGAAAATTTTCAGCAAGAAAGAGGGCAAGTACAAATGGAAACAGACAATATGGAAAAAGTTCGGAGGTTCATTCCAACTTGTCAGAGACGGTGTCTTCAAAGCAGGTAAATGGTTTTTTACTGGGGCCCAGGTTTTTCAGAAAAGCAAAAATGAGTATGGGATCTGGTACATAAGAGTCTACGATAGAGACGGCAAATTTATTAAAAACCTGATAAAAAAAGATATAACAGTGAGTCGCAGCGCCCACTTAATGGACTACCTTCTAGCAGAATATAAGGATAAATTGTTTTTTATTGCTGAGGATGAACCCATTGTCAGGATAATTGATCCATTAGCTGTTGATATTAAAAAAGAAATTACTCTTAAAATGCCTGATTTTTACAAGCCTATGCCTGTGGAGTTTTATGCTTATAATCCCAAGGATTCAATGAAAAATCCCTTGGCTATAGCACGACAATGGGCTGATTGGAAGACTGGTTATACACGAATCAATCGTGTTGGAATAGATGGGGATCACCTGGTACTACAGGTACGTACATGTAAAAAAGAGCTGGGATTATTTGCCCTGCTATTTTACAATGCAGAATCATTTACTTTGGATCGGGTTGTTTACACAAATGATCTACTTTTAGACATAAAAGGCGGTAAGTTCTATATGTTTGCAAATGGAAATCCCGGTTATGATGATGAGGCCGGTGATTATATCGTAAATATATACCAATTTGAAAAAAAATCTAACAACAAAAAGGTGAAAAAATGAGAAACAGTCCATCAAAACTTTTCAGAAGTCTTATACTGGTAATGGTTTTTGTTATTTTTTTGGCAGTACTTGTTGTTCCTGCAAGTAGCTGGCCTGTTGATTATAGGGGTGGGGTTCTCGGTGAAGGACCATTTGGCATAACATGTTATTGCCCTATAATGTTTCAGTTTGCATGTCTTTGCGGAATTATGATTTAGTCTCAGGTCAAAAAGTTTTTATATTAGCAATACCCTAAAGAGGATTTTGTGTCCAAAAAAGATAAACTCTTCTATTCCATCGTTGGAATATTTTTGATTGCTATAATCGTTATTGGGAGCTATAAGTTTATTCTTAATAAAAATTCAGCAAATCCACCGCAAATTGAAAGAGCTGATGAAATTGTGATAACGACCCTTAACGGTATGAAGACCTCCCTTGCCAATTTGATAAATGACGATGGTGAAACTTATTGCCTTATTTTAGAAATTTATAATTGTTCGTCATGTATATATAAGGGGCTTTCAGAAATGGAAAACCTCGAAAAAAGCGGGAAGGATTGCTTTTGTCTCGTAGTGCATGATTGGCCAAGTGAGGTTTCGGGTTGGAGTAAACACTATGACTTCCAAAATTTTGTGTCCGTCAAAAAATCGGTTTTCTATAAACATTGCCATAGTCCATACTTGCCTGTTTTAATTAAATTTCAAAAAGGGAAGCTTAAAAGTTACCGTTTCATTTCTAAATAAAATAGAATTTACCTAAACTCTATATTAGTTTTTTCTCAAGTATTTTAATTATGGACATGTGTCTATGGGCTCTAAGCTATGGTTTTGATTCTAATTGGGAATTATCAAAAGATAAATTGCAGGTTTTCCAGGAATGTGAATATAGGTATGTTTGTGTTGATTGCCGTGTGAAAACTCTTAATGAAGAAGGTATGATGAGTTCAAAAACATACGGTTGTAAGTATAATCCTGCAAAAGAAGAATGGCTGATGATTAAGCATATTTATTTATCATCTGTTATGAATTGGCGCTAAATGTCATGTTTGGGAGCTTTTTACATATGGGGGGACGAATCCTTGACTTTTTTATAGGATTTCTTTATTATGTTACTATAATTAAAAAATTGGAGGATTCTAATGTCCGAAAGAAAGGGAAAAGTTGAATTTTTCGCAGACAAACGGGGCGAATATCGCTGGCGTTTAAAAGCTACCAATGGTGAAGTGATTGCAGATAGCGCCGAAGGTTACAAATCCAAACAAGGTTGTAAAAATGGATACGAAAGCGTCCAACGTAATTGCCAGGATGCAGAAGTTGTAGAACAGTGGTAATATTTTTCCCGGATTGGTTTTCTTATTTCCGGGATGAATAAAAGTTAAAGTCATTCCGGGCCTGGGACGTGTTTTTCGTTCCATCCCGGGATTATTTCCAGGGAAGAGATGATATAGGAGGATACATCAATCATTTCGTTTTTTTGGACTGGAGAAGGTTACTTTTTTTAGGAAAGAATAAAAGTTCTATTAAGGGGCTTAACATTAATTTTAAAATCATGGTGTATATTATGATGCCGTCAACAAGACAAGGAGTGCCACATGAAGAAACCGGTTATTTGTAAGGCTTGTGGTTATATCATGGAGGAAGGAAAGCTCAGGGATCAATGTCCCGCCTGCGGGGTTCCGAAGACCGCTTTTATCCCATTTGAAGATAAAATGTCTCCCAAACGCAGGAAAATATTAAATCTCCATATACATAAAGTAATGGTGCATTTCCCCCAGGCCATATCTGTATTAATGCTTTTTTTAATGTTGATTTCTTATACTTTTAGGGGCCGTTGGGCAGGCTCATTTATGTTTACTGCCCAGATTATCTCTCTTTTCCTTCCCTTTAGTGTATTAGCCGGTTTGGTGAGTGGGCTTATAGATGGAAAAACCCGGTTCAAACGCTTGGATACCCAGGTGTTAATTCGCAAGATTATTGTTGGTTCACTGTTTTTCCTATTTTCTCTTGCCGTAATGATTATCCAGAATTTTTCTGAATTAACATCTGTACTTTATATTGTTTCCGTTGTTTTAACTGCTTTTTGCGTTGTTTTTTCCATATACCTTGGGCTTAACGGCGGTAGGTTGTCTGGATTGGAAATTCCAGGATAGTGCCACCGGTTCTAATACTCCTCCAGGTGGTGAAACTCTGCATTTTCGATCCATGAGCTTGGACGGTTGATAAATTCCAGTATGTGTTCCAGCAGGAAAATATGGCGTTTTTCTTCCTCGGCAATATTTAAAAATAGATTTTTTACATATTCGTGCTGGGTTTCTTTGGCCTTCTCGATGTAGAACTTTTCACTCTTTTCCTCTAATTCCCTGGCTTTTTGGTAAAGAGAGATATCGGATTTGGCAAAATCAAAACTCTTTTCCTCCTCTTGCATTTTGACAAAGATGTTCTTTGCGTCCTTTAGGATATTTGTTACGATGATTTGTATTTCCGCTTCCTCCTTCATTTTAGCCAGGACCTTTTGATGCTGCACTTCGTCGTCGGCCAGGCGGTTTAAAATAGCAGCTATCCCTTTACTTCCGGCCTTAGTGGCCATTGTCCGGTAAAAGCTTTCTCCATCTTTCTCCATTTGGATGGCAAAATCGAATGGGTTCATTTACTACCTCCTTTTATCTATTCTTATTATTGTTTAGATTCCCGGTTTTTTCTACACCACTTTGCCGGGGATTAGTGAATCTTTTCTTTTTTTTCGAATTCTTCCTGAATTGTGTGCTTCAATGTTTCTATTTCCAGTTTATAGCCCTCCCGATGCAATGAGGTGACAAAATCCCTGTGGAGTCGGCCCCGGCGGTAATCCGGTTCCCTGGGGGGGTGTTTGATGTATTTTTCAATCACTTCTGTGGATTCTGCTACATTCAGCACGGCATGGTAGAACACTTTGTCTTTATCCTGGTAAATGGCTGAACCCAGGATTTTCTTTTGACCTATGGCGATATCCGATATACCCCTTTGTTGCAGATTTCTAATTCCAACCCCCTCCAGTGAATGGATGATTTTTTGGTTGAAAAGTCGGAAATATTTCATCGCATTTTCCAACCGATCCCGCATATAGACCACTGAGATTACCAGGGTTTTGGGTGACAATAGCACGGCCTGGCCACCGGATGGCCGTTTATATACGGGGATGTTATCGGATGCCACCTGTTCCAGGTCCAGGGAATGTTCTGGCCGGTTACTATTTCCCAGTACGATGCTGGTTCCCCCGGGCTTCCAGATGACTGAGCCGGGGGAAGAACCCTTTTTGAATAATGGGGCATCGGGTAAGTTGTATTCCAGGGGAGCCATGTGCTATCCCCCTATTTATGGATAGGTTCCCCAAATGCGTCGTAACCTGCCTCCATGAACACTTCGGAAACTGTGGGGTGGGCGTGAACCGTTGCTGCCACATCGTAGACAGTTCCCTCTAATTGCATGAGAGTCGAGGCCTCTCCGATCATATCGGTGGCGTGATCTGCTACAATTTGCACACCCAATACTTCACCGTAGTCTTCTTCCGAGATTAGTCGCACCAATCCTTCGGTATGCCCTTCAGTCAG
>Ga0055447_10000019_pt1 | contig 13090 bp, 12 predicted proteins | sample China_Galinas_Co_3_FD_57743 | JGI IMG/M metagenome (GOLD analysis project Ga0055447, IMG submission 57743) | Wetland microbial communities from San Francisco Bay, California, USA, that impact long-term carbon sequestration - China_Galinas_CordC_D2 | ecosystem: Environmental > Aquatic > Marine >... | reverse complement strand
GGTAATTTCATCATCCTCTCACCTATCACCAGGTAACCCGAATATGTAGAGTCATGTGATGATTGATCGGACAGATGGATTTCCACCCGTTCCATCTCCGGGATAACAACACGGTTCATGCCGTTTTCATCCACTGGGGCAAGATTAGGTATTGCATCCTCATCATATCCATATTTCACCTGAACCGGCAGGGAGTAATCATCCGGCAGTGCCATGATTTGAGAGGGTTTATGAATGGGAGTTGTCGGTTTTGCTTTGTAGGTTTGTTTCCCTGAGTGTTCACCCGAACAATTCGGTAAAATTAGAATTGCTGCAAATTCCCAGGAGAGGCAAGACATGCTTAATAAATTCAGTCCCTCAAACCATGGGGTTGATTTTTTTTGTGTATTTTTGTAGAATACCACTTTGTTATCAATCAATTGGAGCTCATGATGAAGGTAAAAAAATCAATCAGTACGCTGTGCCTTATTATTTTAATCATAATGACCTGTGTTAATCTTTTCCCGGATTCGGCTTCTACAGGGGAAACACTGCGCATCGGTATCAACGAATTCCCGGCGTCCTTGAACCCGGTCTACGCGTCAACAGAAACTTCCCAGGCAATTATCAACAAGGTTTTCAACGGGCTATTTTATTTTGATGAAAAAGGCAATATCCAAAAAGAATTGGCGGACAAGGTCCATATCAAAAATAATGACATCATTAAAAAAAACAAAACCGCGGTTAAAACCGAAAACCCCGTTGAAATAATCATTGAATTAAAGAAAAATATTTTTTTCTCAGATGGGAAGGAATTGACGGCGGACGATGTGGTGGCAACAGTTGAACTCTTACAGGACAAGCGCTTTAGATATCCCTATGTGTCAAATCTACAATTCATACAACGTATAGAAAAAATAAACGGGCACAGGCTCAAAATAACCATGCCTTACCGGTTTGCGCCATGGAAAGCCTATTTAACCTTTAAGATTTTAAATTCCCGTGAAATTAAGAATGTATCGCCGGAGTCCTTTAGGGATATGCTTTTGTCCGGGACCGGACCTTACAAATACAAAACCGTTAAAAAGCCCACAAAAATCATTTTAGAACTCAACCACGCCAATATCATACCGGGACACCCGGCATCGATGCCCGGCAAAGGTTTCAGGCTCATTGAATATATTGTGATCTCTTATACTCATCTGGCTCCATTAAAGCTTATCAATAATGAAATTGATATTTGCGAGCTTCAACCTGAAAATGCAGCGGCTTATAAACAAACAAAGTCAAAGAAATGGCATCAAAGCTTTAGTCTTTTAAAGTATAAAAAATTCGGTTATACCTATTTGGTGTTTAATTTGCGCAATTCCCTTATAACAAAGAATTTGAGAGCTTTGTTTTATAACCTGCTGCTGAAGGGGGATTTCCTCGACCGGTTTTTAAAGGACAGGGGTGAACGGGTGGCGTCTCCTTTCCTGCTGTTAAACTCAAAGGTAAAACCAGTGCAGCTCAAAACAACACCGTTGGAAACACCAATTCACTTGAATATTTTGACCAATTCCGAAAGTAAATTAAGAAAGCAATTGGTGCTTTTTTTAAGAGAAGAACTAAAGTCCTTCAATATCAATCTCCAACCGGTGTTTTTAGAATACCACACCTTCCGGGGATATTTAAAAAAAGGGCGGTACGATATTGGGGTTTCAGCTTTTATTCTCGACATTGACTATGACATGACAGACATATTTTCCAGCGACTCTTATTTTAATTATGCTCATTTCCGCAGCCCGGAAATGGATGCGCTGCTGCATCAAGGTTTAAGGGAATTGGACCCGGGGAAACGGGAAGAAATTTACCTTAACGCCCACCGGGTTTGGCTGGAAAACCTGCCGCTGATACCGCTTTTTAATCTATATTATTACGTTGGGGTTTCGCGGCATATCAGGATACCGTCCCGGAGAGTGGAGATAGTAGGGTCCGTAGGAGATTTTTTGTATAATATCCTGGGATGGAAACGGCTATAACTCATAAAGAAAATCAGTGTAGGGATAGCGGGTAATATGGATCTCCCTGATCCGTGTATAAAGCTCCTGTCGTAATAGATCTATATTGATTTTTTCTTTGGCGGAGATATAAACAGATGCTTCTCCATTCAACCCGGGAACTGGCGGTACGATTGGCAGGTCTTGATTTTCCGCGGTATAGTTCAAAATATCTATCTTGTTAAAAACCGTAACCAATGGTTTATTGGCTGCGCCTATCTCTTTTAAGGTGTCCTGGACCACTTGCATCTGGTCATTAAAATTTGGGTGGGATGTATCGACGACGTGCAGCAGTAAGTCCGCCTCCCTGACCTCGTCCAGTGTGGCTTTAAAGGATTCCACCAGGCAATGGGGAAGCTTGTGGATAAATCCGACGGTATCGGCCAGTAGAAACGGAAGATTTTTGATCACCACTTTTCGCACGGTGGTGTCCAGGGTAGCGAACAATTTGTTTTCCACCATTACCCGGGACTTGCTCATGAGGTTTATCAGTGTGGATTTACCGGCATTGGTATAGCCGACCAATGCCACCCGCACTAATTTTCCCCGGCCGGTGCGCTGCGTGCTCTTTTGCCTGTCGATGAGAATCAATTGTTTTTTTAGCCGGGCTATCTTATCCCTGATAATCCGCCGGTCCGTTTCAATCTCTCTTTCACCGGGCCCCCGCAAGCCGATACCACCTCGCTGTCGTTCCAGGTGAGTCCACATCCCGGCAAGCCGGGGCAGTAAGTATTGATACTGGGCCAGTTCTACCTGGATGCGCGCGTGGGCGGTCCTGGCCCGGGTGGCAAAAATATCCAGGATCAAATTGGTACGATCAAGAATTTTACAGTTCAATTGCCTTTCGATGTTTCTCAATTGGGAAGAAGAAAGTTCATCATCAAAGATCACTGCATCGATTTGATTTTCCTTTACATAATTCTTAATATTTTCCACCATCCCAGTACCGATAAAATAAGCCGGATTGGGTCTGGGAAGCTGCTGGATAAATTTTTTTACCGGGTTAGCGCCAGCGGTGACAGCCAGGGAAGCCAGTTCCGCCAGGTGGGACTCGGTTTCTTCCTTTTTGCCTGGTTTAATCGCCAGTCCCACCAGGACCACCTGCTCTTGTTTCGTGTTTGTAGGAAAATATTTTTCGTTCATTTTCGTCTTTATATTTTACTACAAATACGCCCGGATTTCTATAGGAAACCAAATAGAAAAAATCCGTGTAATCTGCGTAATCTGTGGTTTCCCCTTTTTCATCTTCTACGGGTGAGGCTTTGCGCCAGACTCACCGTCCCGAAAACCCCCTAAAACAAAATGGAACTGTGTCCGCTTGAACACAGCCCCATTGCCGCTCCCAAAAAATTATTGTAACTGATTTTTATATATATGTCTCCTTCATCTTTAACTGTGTATCATAATTACATACAGGAAAAAGATAATTATTTTTCATTTTCATTTCGGTGTAATGATAGTATTTTTTTTTATATTTTTCGCGCCAAAACATGAAACATCCCGTTTTTTTCTAAAAACGGCATGCACAAAAGGTTTTCAAAAGTGACGTTTCATGAAACGTCACTTTTTCCCCAAATGGTCGTATCCCAAACGGGTAATTTGAATGGGTTTCCCCTTATGCTCTACTGCCAGGCTGCCGGGGGCGGCGGTGACTTCACCGATAATATAATAGCCCGGGTTTTCCTTTTCCAATTCTAACAGGTTTTCTTTGGAGACGGTAAACAACAATACATAATCCTCTCCTCCGCCAAGTACGATTTCATATTCATCCCAACCGTTTTCCCGGCAAATTTTTTTCATGTTTGGGGTAACGGGCAGGTTTTCATAAAAAATTCGTGCTCCTTTTCGGGATGCGGTGAGTACCCGGTTTAAATCCATCAATAGACCGTCAGACAGGTCAATCATGGCATTCACATACCGGGCCAGGATTTGTCCTTTTTGGATTTCCGGGGTTACCTGTTTGTGCTTGTCCACAAAATAACCACGTTTAATTCCTTTCAACAGCAATTTTAAGCCCAGGGCGGATTCACCGGTAACCCCGGTGATTCCCACCAGGTCATGGGTTTGGGCATTATTTCTATAAACAGGTTTTTGGGCTTTTCCTATCACGGTTATTGAAATAACCATTAATGCCGAGCTGGAAAAGTCTCCTCCGGCTAATTCCACGTTCCACTGTCGGCAGCCTTTTTTCAAGCCTGTAAAAAAGTTGAGCCATTTTTCTTTTTTCATTTCCGGGGGGAGCCCCAACCCCAGGTAAAAATATTGGGGCTCACCACCCATAGCGGCAATGTCGCTGAGATTAACGGCCAAAGATTTCAATGCCAGTTCTTCAAGAGAAAAATGCTCCAACTTGAAATGAATGTTCTCAATCAAGATATCTTTGCCGACCAGTTGACAGCAGTCACCTGTTTTGACCACGGAGGTATCATCGCCGATCCCTTTACCGCGGCTGAAGGGGAAGGTATCTTGCAAAAACCTTACAAAGTCCGCTTCATTCATTAGCTGTTAAAGATTTTTTTTGTCAGGGCGGTGTTCACTACATCAGTGATATTCCTGGCAAATACAAACTCAATGCCGGTTAAATAACTTTCTTTTATGCCGATCAGGTCTTTTTTATTTTTCTCCGGGAGAATGATTTTTTTGATTCCCGCCCGTTTAGCTGCCAGGACCTTTTCTTTAATTCCTCCTACCGGTATGACTTTTCCCCTTAATGTAACTTCGCCGGTCATGGCGATTTGCCGGTTGACGGGAATATTGGTGAAGGCGGAACAAAGGGCCGTGGTTAAGGAAACACCGGCAGAGGGGCCATCCTTGGGAGTACCCCCTTCAGGGACATGGATATGAATGTCATATTTTTCGAACCGTTCGGTTTTGATATCTAATTTTTCGGATTCTGATTTTAAAAAACTCAAGGCAGCGGTGGCGGATTCTTTCATTACATCACCCAGTGAACCGGTGAGGATTAATTTACCTTTACCGGGCAGCAATTTGACCTCGATAAAGAGAATATCACCACCGTAGGGTGTCCATGCCATACCGGTGGCTACACCTACGGTATTTTCTTCTAACAGTTGGTCTTTGAATATTTTCGGTGGTCCGGTGTATTTTTCTATGCTGCGAATGGTAATTTTATGTAATTTTTTTTCACCCAAAGCGACTTTATGGGCCACTTTTCGGCAAATACTGCCAATCTCCCGTTCAAGATTTCGCACGCCGGCTTCCCGGGTATGGAGAGCAATCAGGTCTTTTATCGCACCGGTGGTAAAATCAATCAGCTTTTTATTTAAACCGTTGGCATCCAACTGTCTTGGGATCAGGTGACGCTTGGCGATTTCTATTTTTTCTTCTTCTGTATATCCATGGATGTGGATAACCTCCATCCTGTCTCTAAAAGCAGGTTGAATGGGGTCCAACATATTGGCGGTGGTTATAAACAGGACTTTGGACAGGTCAAAGGCCACACCCAGGTAATGGTCCACGAAAGCATTGTTTTGTTCAGGGTCCAGTACCTCCAATAAAGCGGAAGAGGGATCGCCCCTGAAATCGGCGCCGATTTTGTCTACTTCATCCATCATAAAAACCGGGTTCGAGGTATCTGCTTTTTTTATTTCCTGGATGATTTTACCGGGCAAGGCCCCGACATAGGTGCGGCGATGACCTCGAATTTCGGCTTCATCTCTAACACCACCCAAAGATATGCGGACAAATTTTTTATTTAATGCCCGGGCAATGGACCTTCCCAATGAGGTTTTTCCTACACCCGGCGGTCCCACAAAACAAAGAATAGGGCCATGTGCTTTGCTGGTCAACTTTCGCACACTTAAATATTCCAGGATGCGTTCCTTGACTTTTTCCAGACCATAATGGTCCTGGTTTAAAACTGTCTTTGCCCGTCTGATATTCAAATTATCTCTGCTGTAAAGCGACCAGGGAAGGTCCAGCATCCAATCCAGGTAATTCCTTACTACAGTACTTTCCGCCGATTCAGGGTGCATCTTTTTTAACCGGTCGATATTTTTTTCTACTTCTTTTTTGGCCTCTTCGGTCAATTTGACCTCTTTCATTTTTTTCGTGTAATTACTAACTTCTTCGGTTCCTTCTCCTTCTTCGCCCAATTCTTTTTGGATGGCTTTTAACTGCTGTCTCAGGAAATATTCTCTCTGGTTTTTATCCATTTCTCCTTGAGCTTTCAAATTGATCTGGTTTTGAATATTGAGCATTTCCAATTCATAGGTGAGGTATTCGTAGACTTTTGCCAACCGTTTCATTGACTTTTCTTCCCCCAGTATTTTTGCGGAATCGGCAATTTTCAGGTCCAGGTTAGAGGCAATAATATCCGCCAGTTTCCCGGGTTCTTCAATATTTTCAGCGATCACAAATATTTCGTTGGGAACCTGTTTACCCATCCGGCCGGTTTGTTCAAATTTTTCCCGTACATTTTTGATTAAAGCTTTATCTTTTATGGTCACCCGTTTGGGTTCCTTATCTTCGATGATACGAATTTTAGCTTCAATTATTCGACCATCATCTTTAATTAATGTCACTTTTACCCGTGAGACCCCTTGCACCAGTACGCGCATCCTACCATCCGGCAGCTTTAACATCCTGACAATCAACCCAACTGTTCCCGTCATGTATAATTGTTCCGGTGTCGGGTCTTCCACGTTCGGGTCTTTCTGGGTTAATAAAAGGATCATGCGGTCGGAATTCAATGCCCGGTCCACTGCACGTTTGGATTTGGCCCGTCCCACGTAAAGGGGCACAATCATATAAGGGAACACCACGATGTCCCTCAGGACCAGGACCGGGAGCGTTTCCGGTATATCCAACGTTTCTTCCTCTTCCATTTTTTTCAGGCCGGTCTCTTCTGTCTGATCCGGGTTTTTACTTTTACTCTCTTTTGTTTTCACACTTTTTTCTTCACTCATAGTCCACCTCTTAATTTTCCATTATTTAATCTCTACCGAGATACGTTCAGTTTTTTTCCTGGGTATTTTTATTGTCAGCACACCATTTTCCATCACGGAGTTCACCCCGGAGGGGTCCAGGGGGAGATCAATGATAATCCGCTTGTAAAAACTACCAAATTCACGTTCGAACAAGTGATGCGTGACGCCCTGTGACTCATTGAGCCGGGGTTGTCGTTTGATCCCGCGCATGACTAATATATTGTCGTCATCTAATACCATTGACACATCGTCTTTATTGACACCAGGCAGTTCCATTTCTATTATTACCACATCCCCGGCCTCGATAATATTGGTCCTGGGTTCCCAGTCCACATGGGTGCTGATTCGCGAGGAAAAATTGTCACCGGCGCGACTGTCAACGGACAAGAAACTTCTTTTTGCCATTTACTCCTCCTTTTTCAGAAGATTATGCAATTCCGAGAGAAATTCTTCAAGGCTCCTGAAATCAAGATAGACCGATGCAAAACGAACATAAGCCACTTTATCCAGGGCCTTTAGTCTTTCCATGATATATTCCCCGATTTGCTGGACGGTGATTTCTCTATCCGAATTGGAGACCATTTCTTCCACGTGCAAAGCGATCTGCTCGATCTGTTTAATGGGAATGGGTCTCTTTTCAACGGCTCGATATAAACCTTTTCGCACTTTATCGATGTCAAATTCTTCCCGTCGTCCATCTTTTTTTACCACCATCATGGGGATATCTTCTATTTTTTCATAGGTGGTGAACCGTTTACAACATTTCAGACACTCCCGTCTGCGGCGGATGTAATTTCGCTCTTTACTTTCCCTGGTCTCCACCACCTTGTCTTCGAAATTCCCACACTCCGGACATCTCATGATTTTTCTTCTTTTGTTATCTTTATATTTTTAATTATTGTTTTGCTCATCCCTCTTGCTTGTTATATTCCGTATGGTCTTCATGTTTATTCCTTTAACCCAGAAGGAGACCAGGCCGGGAATAATCATCACCAACAGGATCAAGAAATGAGCCAGGACAGTATAGGCTACCGCTTCATTGATCGGGACATTGTATGTGCTGCTTCTCAGTACTTCTTTCGATGCAACATCAAAACTGCCGGCCATCCCGGGAGTGGGAATCGCCGCGGATAGTACCATGATACTAAAATAAGGAACTGATTCCACCATATTAATGCGGGGACCAAATTCAAATCCTTGCATTAAAAACCAATAAAAGGGGATCAAAAATACCCATACCACGATAGAAGAAAGTAACAATTTCACGTAATTCAAAAAAGAGAGATTTAACCGCAGGCCTTTGACAAAATTAATACCGAAAGAAATCGCCCTTTCCCTGATTTTATGGGGCAAAACTTTTGAAAAAAAACGGATGATTTTTTCAACATAAACAAACACCCGCTCCGTATTTAAAAAGAAAAATATCAAAAAAAACAAAGCGATTATAGGGGATATAAAGAAAGAAATGCTTTTCAGTTTTATCAGCAGCGGGGATGTGGTATCCCTTATAAAAAATAGTGAAACCAAAAAAAGCAAGACGATCATGAGGGAATCGATTAAACGTTCCAGTACAACGGAAGCCAGGCCTAAACTTCGCCCGATATTTTCCTCTTTGGCCAATAATATCCCCTTGGCAGGTTCTCCGATCTTTCCCGGTATAATGGCGTCCAGGAGGAAACCAATAACCGTATAGTGGTATAAAGTCAGGATAGATATCCTACTCTTGTGGGGATATAGTATGAGGCCCCACCGGTAACCCCTGATAAAAAATTGCAGGTATAAACCCAACAGAAACACAATGGGATAGATTAGATTTATAGACGAAATACCGTCGTATACCTCCCGGAAATTAACATTCCTGAAGAAAAAGAACAACAGTATGCCAACCAGCACAAAAATTAGAATGTATTTTATATATTTCATTAGCCCTATATATTAATATTTTTTTTTATGGATGTCAATGATTGATTTTTTCTTCCTTTTTTTTATTGAGTTCCAGCACCTCTTTCCCGGGTAAAATAATTTTTATTTTGGTCCGCGCTTTATACACCTTCCGGCTCCTGCTGTTAAGGGAAATAATTTCAACCCCTTTACTGATGTAGTTCTCCAGCTCTCCCTTTTCAATTTCAAATTGATAGATGGTCAGGGTCATATGCTTTCTTTTTTTATGACCGTATTTCAACACCTTAACATCCATTTTCAACTTATCTTTATAGAATTGAAGCACCTTTTCATAAGGGTCTTCCGTTAGAAATACAGCGATGTAAGGGTCTCCGTCCATAGAGGACATGGGAAAACTGAGCCGTGAGTCCCGGTAGGTGGGGATGCCGTAAAGATTCTCCGGGAAAGCGATCTCTTTCTCATTTTTTTCCATATACGAATTGATAATGAGGGTTAAACCGATAATGCCAAACAACGACAGTAGTGCTTTTATTTTCCGTGCTTTCATTTACCTTTTACTTCCCCCATAAAATATTAGACGTCTTAAGCTGGCGGTATTACCTGTCAAATTTATTCCCTACAATTTTATAAATATTGATATTGTGGAATTCCTGACTGACAAGTTTTTCCAGGTGTTCCCACACCGGGCGGGTCAGGCATTCTTCATTCAAAGGACAGCCTTCTTTACTGGTGCAGCCCGTAATATTTATATCTTCATCAAAGGCATCAAAGAGCATCGCCAGGGTAATCTCCTTAGAGTCCCTATCTAATGTATACCCCCCATATATACCCTGGACACTTCGGATCAAATGATGTCTTTCCAGCGGGCCGGCCAGTTTCCGTAAATATTTGGGAGAGACCTTCATTCTTTCTCCCAGCTCAGCTGTATTGACTACTTGCTTTGATTCCGCCAGCATAACAAGCATTCTCAAACCGTATCTTATTTTTGTGTTTATTTTCATGCCTATAATATAACTATTTTAATTTCATTTGTCAATTAATATTGACATTTTTTCCCGGAACGTTTATATTTATTTAAAAGAAAAAAATTGAGCAATTAACAAAAAAAACCAGTTGATGAGGTTCAAATGGAGATATCAACTATAATAGGTTTAGTTGTGGCAATCGGGTTTATTTTTTATGGGATGAGCAGGGATTTCGTGATGTTCCTGGATATGAGTTCCCTGGCGATTGTCCTGGGGGGGACCATTGGCACTATCTTTATTCGCTATCCTATAAAAATGATTGCCGGACTTTTTCCCGTCATCACGAAAACCTTTTTTGTCAAAATAGACAACCCGGATGAGATGATCAGGAAAATCATCTCCTTATCGGTGGAAGCGAAAAAAAACGGTATACTGGGATTGGAGAAGATCACGATTGAGAATCCTTTTTTAAAGAAAGGTGTGCAGTTAGCCATAGATGGTGTGGAGCCGGAGTTGATCGAGGCTGTTCTCAATATTGACATCTCGTCTACCAGCAAACGGCATGAGACCGGCAGTGGTATGTTGGAGTCCGCCGGGGATGCGGCACCGGCTTTTGGAATGATTGGCACCCTTATCGGGCTGGTGCTCATGCTGGGGGATATGGATGACCCCAAAGGCATCGGTCCGGCAATGGCTGTGGCACTGCTCACTACTTTTTACGGGGCATTCCTGGCCCACGTGATATTCCTACCTCTGGCGGATAAACTTAAATATTTTCATCAACAGGAAATGCTAATCAAGCGATTAATTGTTAATGGAATTATTTCTATCGCCAATGGCGACCATCCGGCGGTGGTCCAGGAAAAGTTAGGTTCCTTCTTGAACCCGCAGGCGCGAAAACTCATGGAATCCTCCATAAAACGCAGAGTGTAATACACTAATAAGGATAAAAAATGGCTGTAAGAAAAGAACCCTCAAAGTATAGGAGAGGTACCCCCAGGTGGTTGATCACCTTTTCGGATATGATGACCCTGCTGCTTTGCTTTTTTGTTTTGTTGGTATCGTTTGCCAATACCGATACCACTAAATTTAAAGAAGTCCTGGGGTCAATGAGGGATGCCTTTGGCGTCCGGAGAGAAGTCCTGGAACTGGGTAAAGAAGGCGGCATGGAACGTCCCATCAAAATGGAAAGCACCGCATCCAAATCCGAAGCAGAAAAACAACGGTTGGTGAACCTATTGAAAACCATGGTTAAAGAAGAGGGCGTGGAAAAAAATACACTCATTTTACCGGTGCGAAACGGTGTAAGATTGGAAATCACAGAGCTGGCCGGACATGCGATGTTTGATCGCGGTGGAACCGGTTTAACCCAGGAATCTCAGCGGCTGCTGCTCAAAATGATTCCTACCATGAAAGAAACCATTTATAAAATAACCGTTGAGGGACACTCCGATAATATACCTTTAAGCAGCCCGAAGTTTCCTTCCAACTGGGAGTTATCCTCTGCCCGGGCCGGGAGGGTGGTTCGATTTTTTATCCAGCAAGGAAAGATGGACCCCAGGAGATTTACCGCGGTAGGATATTCCGATACCAAACCCCTGGTGGAAAATACAACACCGGAAAATAGAGACAAAAATCGACGTGTTAGTATCCTTTATGAGGTATTCTAAAGAGAGTGCGGCTTTTGAAGTATATAATTCACCAGGGACAGGAACTGTTTTTCCTATCCCTGGCTTCTTTATTTTTATTTATTATTAAAATTTCACTTCGCTTTATTTCACTTTATTAAAATCTTATCCTTCTTGTCCCATTTCTTCCAATTGTTTCTTGTACTCTTCCTGTCGTTGTTTCCTTTTGTAAATATCGGTGAATTTCTTGTTGTACTCTTCGTTCTTTTTAACAAATTGGTCTCTTTTTAATGGGTCCACTTTAATCATTTCCCTCCACAGCAATCCCATGTATGCGTAAGGGTCTGCGTACTCCGGGGCAAGCGTTGTGGCTTTTTCAAGGCTGGACAGGCCTTTTTCAATAATAGGTTTTCGCTGTTCAGCGGCCATGAAATCCGTTGGGGTCTGATAGCTCCAGTTCCAGCAAACATTGCCGATGGAATAATAGGTTTCCGCGACCTGTTGTTTTTCTTTCTCCTCCAACGTATCGGCAGTGGCTTCAGCGCGTTCGGTCTTCTTTTCCAGGTCTTGTTTCAACTCCGCCATTTTCTTTTCGGCTTCCTCCACCGAAAGCTTGCCCTCGATCCGTTGTTCAGCTTCCGTCAATAGTCGTTTCTTTTCTTCCGGGTCCACCCGTCGATTGTTTTTTACCTTCTCCATAAACGCGGTGGTATCTTTAACCTCCTCGGTGTCCGTTTGGAGTTGATCGATTTCCTTCAGGATATCGATAATATCAGGGGCCAGGATTGAATACAATCGTTTCTCATGATTGGTAATGGCGTCCTCCCAGCGGCGTTGATTCTGTAGAAATCCGACATAATAGTGATAACCTTCAGGGTCTTTGGGGTCCAATTCAATTCGTTGTTTATACATACCTTCGGCCAGGTCGGTTCTACCATTCTTTTCGTAGAAATTCGCCAGGGTGTAATATGCTTTGACCACCCCTTTCATTTGCTCCGCTATCATCTGCTGCGATTTTTCCGATGTCTCCTGGGAATTCGCTGCTTCTGCTTTAGCGGATTCGTACTCACTTCTCTTTTTCTCCAAAATCATCCGGTAATATTCTTCCGCTTTTTCAAAATTCCCCATTTTATCATAAAGGTCACCCAGGGCAATAACAACTTCTTCCCTGTCCGGTTCATATTCCTTGGCTTTCAGCAAGTATTCCTCAGCTTTTGCAGCGTCCTCTCTGTTACGGTCGGTGTCCTTCATGGGGCGGTAAACCTGGCTGTAACTGGTGCCCAGGTAGATATAGGCCATCTTCAACTCGGGATTGTAGGATAATGCTGTCTCATATGCCTCAATCGCCTTCCTGTATACCTCTTCCTGGTAATACTTATTGGCTTGCTTTAGATAGTAGTTGCCCCGCAAATTGGAGACTTTCAGTTTATCACAGCCGACAAAATGAAACAGGATAACCAACACCATACTTAATAAAACGAATGTGGCAAATACATTCTTCTTCATAAATTTCCTCCTCATAGGTACTATTTATAATTTAATCTCCTGTAAAAGTCAAGAACTTTGTCCAAAAAATCGGTAAAAATGTTTTTCATTTTTCACTTTATCCTGTAAAACCACATGATAAA
>Ga0055447_10000015_pt1 | contig 13832 bp, 7 predicted proteins | sample China_Galinas_Co_3_FD_57743 | JGI IMG/M metagenome (GOLD analysis project Ga0055447, IMG submission 57743) | Wetland microbial communities from San Francisco Bay, California, USA, that impact long-term carbon sequestration - China_Galinas_CordC_D2 | ecosystem: Environmental > Aquatic > Marine >... | reverse complement strand
CTCTATACTGCATCCCACGACCCGATAGAAGAGAAGCTGGTAGAACTCTGGCAAGAAGTATTGGAAGTTGAACGCATCGGTATTGATGAGAATTTCTTTCACCGCGGTGGAAATTCTTTAACCGCAATGATGCTGGTGGCTAAAATACAAAAAGAACTGGATATGAAAGTAAAATTGGCACAAATATTTGAAACTCAAACCATACGTGACCTGACTGCATATATAAAGAGCGTGAAAGGATATGAGAGAGAGCAATATATCGCCATCGCACCGGTAGAAAAAAAAGAATACTATGGCTTATCCTCACCCCAAAAAAGGATATATGTTTTACAACAGATAGATAAGAAGGATATCAGTTACAACATACCGTCAGCATCGATGTTGGAGGGCGAAGTTGATAAAGAAAAATTGGAAGATTCATTCCGGCAATTGATAAAACGACATGAAAGCCTGAGAACATCATTTGAAATGGTGCATGAAGAATTGGTTCAACGGATACATGATAAGGTGGAATTTAAGATTGAATACTATTGTGCAGAGCACGAAGCGAAAAATGCCGCGTGCAAAGAAGAGCGTCATGCGCCATGCGCCATGCGCCATGCAAGAACGATAAAGAACTTTGTTCGTCCCTTTGATTTATCCCGGGTGCCGCTGCTGCGGGTGGGATTAGTAAAAACAGCAGAAAAGGGGTATATCTTGATGGTGGATATGCATCATATTATATCAGATGGTTTTTCATTCAGTTTATTAATCAAAGAATTTACAGCATTGTATGTTGGTAAGGAACGGTCCAATTTGAGACTACAATACAAAGATTATGCGGAATGGCAAAATAATGAAAGGAAAAGAAACGCACTGGAAAAGCAAAAAGAATATTGGCTAAAGCTATTTTCCGATGGAATCCCCTCACTGGACCTTCCGACAGATTATCCCCGCTCCTATACCCGAAATTTTGTGGGAGACAGTATAGTCTTTTCAATAGACGCAGATATAGCAGCAAAAATAAATTCGTTGATATTGGAAACAAAGACAACGCTATTTATTGTACTATTGGCGGCATTCAATATCCTCTTGTTTAAATACACCGGCCAGGAAGATATCGTCGTAGGCTCGGGCATTGCCGGAAGACCCCACGCAGACCTGGAAAGTGTAATTGGGATGTTTGTTAATATGCTGGCCATGAGAAATATGCCCTCAGAAGACAAAACCATCGGCCAGCTTTTAATAGAAGTAAAAGAGTGCGCACTCAATGCATATGAAAATCAGGATTACCAATTTGAAGAACTGATAAAAACGTTAAACTTGAAAAGAGAATTTGGCAGAAATCCCCTGTTTGATGCTGAATTTACCCTGCAGAATGCAGGGGGGGCAGCGATTGAAATTCCTGGTTTGAAAGTCAAACCCTTTAAAAAAGAAGGGAATTTATTGAAGAATACATTGAAGTTTGACCTGAGTCTCAATGCTGTAGAGAGGGGAAAAAAAATAATTGGCATACTGGAATACTCGGTGGCATTATTTAAAAAATCAACGATAGAAGAGTTTGCGAAAAACTATATCGAAGTTGTGAGACAGATGGCTAAAAATGAAAATACCAAAATTAGAGATATTCAAATTTATCACAGCTTTTCCACCAGCAAATCCACTTTTGGTAAATCTGACTACTCTGATTTTATATTTTAAAATTGGGAGTGAAAAAAAATGTCGATAAACAAATACTGCAAGACAGGGGAAAAAATTCTTCTGGCCTTGCTGCCTTTCTGGACGCCTTTGATTCCACCTATGGGCATTGCCTGTCTCAAAAGTTACCTGAAAATGCATGATGTAGAGGTAACAGTTAGGGATGCCAATGTAGAGGTAGAATTTAAAGAAATATACCATCGATATTTTGATGCCTTGAAAAAGTATGTTCCCAGGGAGAAGCAGGGTAATTTCTACAATATCGGTAACGATGTATTGCAAAATCATATGATGGCTCATATCAATTATAAAGAGGAAAGGCAATACCTGGAATTGGTAAAAAAAATAGTTTACCAAACCTTTGCCTTTTACATTGATAACCGTCAAATTAAAGAGTTGAATCTAATCTTAGATGAGTTTTATACCCATCTGGAAAAATACCTCATCGGTCTATTGGAGGAAGAAAAAACCGCTGTACTGGGGCTAACTGTTTACAGTGGTACACTCCCGGCTTCTATTTTTGCCTTTAAACTCACCAGGGAAAAAAATCCCCATATCATGACCGTAATGGGAGGGGGTATCTTTGCTGAACCCCTGGCTTTCGGTTCACCAAACCTGGACCTCTTTTTAAAAGAAACCAAACAATATATAGACAAAATTATTATCGGAGAAGGAGAGCTATTATTTCTAAAATTACTGCGTGGTGAACTCCCCGAGTCCCAAAGAGTTTACAGTCTCAAAGATATCAAAGGTGAGATACTGGATATTACCTCTGCAGATATTCCTGATTTTTCCGGTTTTCAATTAGAAAATTACCCTTACCTGGCATCTTATACATCACGCAGTTGCCCATTTCAGTGCAGTTTTTGTTCGGAGGCTTTCCAGTGGGGGCCATATAGAAAAAAGAGTGCAAAGCAGATAAGTAAAGAATTGATAAAACTATCTCAAAAGTATAATAATCGTTTATTCTTAATGAGTGATTCCTTACTTAATCCTGTTATTACCAATCTGGCTATGGAATTAGAAAAATTAGATACCCCAATATACTGGGATGGCTATTTGCGGGCCGATAAACAGGTGGGAAACATAGAAAACGCCATGTTGTGGAGGCGGGGTGGTTTTTATCGAGCCAGGTTTGGATTGGAAAGTGGTTCACCACGTATTTTAGAATTGATGGGTAAAAAAGTCACTGTTGCTCAAACAGTGGATTCTGTTTCCTGCCTGGCTTTTGCAGGGATTAAAACAACCACTTACTGGATCATTGGTTATCCAGGGGAGACAGAAGCGGATTTTCAAATGACCCTCGATCTCATAGAAAAATTGAGGGATGATATCTATGAGGCGGACTGCAATCCCTTTGCCTTTTTTTTAAAAGGACAGGTGAACTCAAAGGAATGGGTGAAAAGAAATAAATGTGTTCCTCTCTACCCGGAGGAAGCGAAAGATATGCTGCTGATACAAACCTGGATGATGGATTGTTATCCACCAGCGGAAGAGATACACCGCAGATTAAACCGGTTTGTACAACATTGTCAAAAACTAAATATTCCCAATCCCTATACTCTACGCGATATATATAAAGCGGATGAACGCTGGAAACAACTACACAAAAATGCCGTCCCCCCCCTGGTTAAATTTATGGGTTTTAAAGAGCACAACATTGAATTCATTGATGAAAACAAAAACGTAAAAGAAATATTCCTGGCCCGGAACTTACCCCAGCCGGATGGTGACTGGGGATTTTAAATCAGTTGAAAGTTAAGAATAAATCAGAATAAGGAGATATCGATCATGGAAAGAAAAAATTTCTCCAATCGATTGGTGGCTGCCGCCAGTCAATTTACCCGGGAAAGAGATTATTGGTTGGATCGGTTATCCGGCGATTTGACCAAAAGCTGTTTCCCCTACGATTTCAATCCCGGGAGTTCAAATACAGGCAAGATGGATGCAGTGGGATTCAAATTAGCCGGAGAATTAATTCACAAATTGATGAAATTGACCAATGCATCGAATCTCAGGTTATATATAGTCATGGTGACGGGATTGATGGTCTTTATGTATAAATATAACAGCATCGAGGACATTATCGTTGGGGCACCCATTTACAAGCAAAATGTTGAAGGCAAATTGATCAATATGGTCCTGGCTTTAAGACACCGGCTGCGTGGACATTTAACCTTCAAAGAATTGCTGTTGTCAGTGGGAAATACCATCTATGAGGCCAATGAGAATCAAAACTATCCCATAGAAACACTATTATATAAATTAAACATACCTTTCTCCCCGGAGCAAGATTTTCCTCTATTTGATGCTGCAATTTTATTGGAAAATATCCATGATAAAAAATATCTTCAAGGCATCAACCATAATATAACGCTGTGCTTTAAACGGACGGAAGAGAATATCGAAGGTGTGGTGGAATATAATTGTTCATTATTCACCAGGACAAGCATAGAACGAATAATTAAACATTTTAAGACGCTGCTTGAAAAAGCCCTCTTTGATATTAATACCAGGATATCTTCTATTGATATTTTATCGGGAGAAGAAAGGAAACGGCTCTTATATGATTTTAACAATACCAACACTGGATATTCTAAAGACAAAGTGGTGCATCAATTGGTAGAACAGCAGGTAGAGAGAGACCCGGATAATATTGCCGTGGTTGCGGAGGGAAAACATTTGACTTATAGAGAACTGAACAATCGGGCCAATCGATTAGCCGGTGATTTAAAGGTTAATGGCCTGAGACCCAATATGGTGGTGAATATAATAATAGAAGCGCCGTTAGCCATGACAATCGGTATGCTGGCCGTATTAAAGGCAGGTGGGGCTTATATGCCCACAGACCCGGAATACCCGGAGGAAAGAAAGAGGTACTTGTGGAAAGATAGCGGAGCGCTGTTCCTGCTGACCCAGAAACACTTAGTCCACAGGAGCGGTTCTCTTGCCCTGCATTTCCCCCTGGGAAAAATATTTTATGCTGATAATGAGACCGGTCATCCCGGGGAAGTTCTTGATTTAAAAAATATCAATCGACCGGGGGATTTGATTTACCTGCTTTACACCTCCGGGACCACTGGAACACCTAAAGGTATAATGGTAGAACACCGAAATGCAGTTAATGTACTGTGTTGGTTTGGTAAAACTTACAATCTAAAAAAAGGTATCCATGTTTTGCAAATGACAGACTATACGTTCGACCCCAGTGTAGAGGATATATTCGGCACACTGATTCATGGGGCAACCCTTTTTGTCGGAAGCAGAGACCTCATTGCCAACAAGGAACTGTTCCTGGAATATGCAGAGGCGAATCAAATTCATCTCCTTAATTATATCCCCACGATTTTGAAGGAACTGCTCTGTTTGAAGAAAAAAATAAACAGTTTGAATATTGTTATTTCCGGGGGGGAACGGCTCACGGACTCGGTTAAAGAAGAGATTTTATCTTACGGCTATGCATTATACAATCATTATGGTCCCACTGAAATTACCATAGATGCATTGACGGTGAGATGTTCACCGGACAGGGTGACTTTAGGCAGACCAATTGCCAATACCAAATGTTACATATTGGATAAAAACAATAATCCCGTACCCATCGGAGTCATCGGGGAACTGTTTATTGGTGGGGCTGGCCTCGCCAGGGGATACCTTAACTGCCCGGAACTCACCTTTGAAAAGTTCAAACCGGACCTCTTCGCAGAGGGAGAACGGTATTACATGACCGGCGACCTGGCCAGGTGGCTGACGGATGGTACGGTAGAATTCCGGGGCAGAGCGGACCAGCAGGTAAAGATAAGAGGATATAGGATAGAACTGGGGGAGATAGAGAATCATATGCTTAAACATAAAGAAATAAATAAAGCAGTGGTGACGGTGAGGGAAGATAAAGAAGGAGAACCGGCTTATCTATGTGCATACATTGTTGCCGACAGGGAACTGGGAATATCCCAATTACGAGAATATTTATCCGGGAAATTACCTGGTTACATGGTTCCATCATATTTTGTGCAATTAAAAGATATTCAATTGACTGCAAATGGTAAGATAGATAGAAAGGCGCTGCCAGCCCCGGAATTGACTGTGGGAGGAGCTTATGTGGCGCCCGGGAATGAAACTGAGAAAAAACTGGTGGAGATATGGTCTGGAATTTTAAATATGGAGAAAGAAAAAATCAGCATTGAATCTAATTTCTTCGAGCTGGGCGGTCATTCTATTAATGCCCTGAAAATGACCTCAAGGATCGGTAATTCCCTGAGTGTTCAAATTCCCATCATCGAGTTATTTAAGAATCCCACAATTAAAGGACTTTCCCAATACATCATTGATATAAAAAATATTAAGAATACTCAAAAGGATTTTGAAAAAATCAACCCGAAACTGAATGAAAATTTTAGAAATGTTAACCTGGTTAAATATATTGTAGGGGATAAAGATTATATCGTACTATATGCCGACAAAGAAATTGAAGCCATTTTAAATTTTATTAAAGGGCATTTATCGGAAAAATATATGCCTCATTTCATCAGACCATTTAGAGAAAATCGATATGATAAACCATGTGTTCATATCAATAGAGAGCGATTCAATGAAATTCTGAAATTTCGCAGCATTAAATTGCAGGATAAAAAATTCCTAAAGAATCTCTTAAATTATAAAGGAAAAAAATCCAGCGAGATTTTTAAATTTGAAAAGATTAACTGGCAAAAAATAAACTTATCTGACTTTTTAAAAGCTAGTTTAAAAAAATATATCGATATTATAACAGATAATAACCGAAGCATTTATTCTATTATTAAAGCTAATAAAATTATCGATCGTTACAATGCAGGCTTTTTCCAGGTTGAAAAATTGAGAGATGGCGGTGATTACAAAGAAGCGTTTAATATCGAAATAGAGATCGAGGGGCAATCAAACCCGGAAGAGATTAAGCAAGCAATAATTGGGATGTTTGCAGAATATCCTTCGCTAAGGACAGTATTAGGTAAAAATAATTCCACTATTGTATTTACGGAATATGGCAGCCAACTCAATGATTCGGACCTGGTTGTTATTGACTTATCCATATTCGATGATGAGGCTCGATCGATAATATGTAATCTATTATCAATATATCTTTCCTCTATGACTCTTAAGAATGGCAATATGAATACACTTCTCTTTAATATTGCAGTTATTCGACTAAATTTGCAAGCATTCAAATTGCTATTGAGCATAAATCATATAATTTCTGATGCAAAGGCAAATGAGGTTTTAAAAAAGTATTATACCGAATACTTTAAGAGTCACCGGTATAATATTTCCAATAGGCTAAAATATAAAGATTATTTGCATTATCTCAGCGGAATATCCGGAGAAGATAGTATTAATCAATTCAAAAACTGTCATGAATATAAAGACTTCAAAAAGAATGTCCTGGCCTTCAGAGAGAAATATAAAATCGGCAATAATTTGAGATTCTCCCATGATGTTTTTATAATCCAATACTACAATGATCCGGCTCTTCATAGAGATTATATACAAATATCCTTTTTTATTGCGGTGAAAATAATAAAAATTATCTTTAATTTAAACCAAATACCAATAAAGTTTTTAAGTAATAAGAGGATTATAGGGGATTTGAACTTCATGAACTCGTTGGGTATATTCCAGGATTATTTGCTGCTTCTTATTGATGCGGAAGAAAATAGTTATCGTCAGATGTATTCCAACAAGCTGCATATGGAAAAAAAGTTCTTCGAAAATGGCTCCCATGTTCGCTCATTGGGAATTCGTGATGACGAAATCAGAAATGTAGTTAAGAATGCTCCTTTCTTTTTTAATTTCCAGGGTGAGAAGGAATTTGACATTGATTTTGACTCCTATGTAAGCGGAATAAGCAATAGAGGATATAAAGAATATCGGGTAAAATCCCATTATATAAAAATGGATAATAGACTAATCATAACTTTTAGGAATGGTATTCAAGAGTTAGAAAGAATAACTACCTTTTTGGCGACATTAAACGGTGACTTTAAATTCAAATTTGTTCGAAAAAAATAATAGATAAGGAGGATTAATAATATGTATGATCAACATTATTCGATAGGTATAGGAATTACATCTTACTGTAATTTCAATTGTGCTCACTGTTATTCGAGGAATTTGGAAAAGAGGAACATGAGTATATCGGGGATTAACAAAGTATTTGAGAAATTGCCAGGAATTACCAGCGTTAACTTTGGCACCGGGGAAAGTCTTTTAAATCCTGATTTTCTTCGAATATTAGATGTTTTGTTTGAACGGAATATCAAAACCAGTTTAACCTCTAATGGCTATAGTATCCTGGGATTACCCGATGATTATTTGCAGAAATTCAATGACGTTGACATCTCTATCGATTATGCCAACGCATGGCAAAATGATATATTTAGAGATGAAAATAGTACTAAGTATGCTTTAGATGCACTGGAAAAGTGTCAAAAAGTCGGTGTTGAGAGTTCCATCGTTTCCTGCATGACCAATAAGAATTTTCAGCAAATAGGAGAAATGGTGGATGTCGCCAGGTCCTATGGCGTGAATTTCAGAGTAAATATATATAAAAATGTCAATAAGTCTAATCTAAACCTATCTTATGAACAGTTTTGGGAGGGAGTCAATATACTATTTTCAGCCGGGAAGATTATTTCCTGCAGCGAGCCGATAGTGAATACAATATTGGGAGTAAAAGTTCTTGACGGCGGGTGTCCATGCGGGAAATCCTCTTTTCGCCTGGACCCTGCCGGTTATATTAAACCATGTGTGTATTGGCCGGATTTAGGTATTAATATACTTAGTACCAATATGGAGGCAACTGAAATAATGCACTCAAGTCAGTGGCGCGAGATTCGCAAAATACCTGATTTTTGTAAAGATTGTACCCACCTGGATATTTGTAAAGGTGGTTGTGCATCACGCAGGAAATTGAGTTCTTCTATTGATTTACCAGACCCTTATTGCTATTATTATCAAGGAAAAGAAAAACCAAACTTGAAATATGAATTCTCACAGGCAAAAGACCTGGTGCATTCAAGCTACTTATGTACTTTTATAATGGAGTAAAAGAATGAAAAAATATTTTATAACTATAGAAGGTTGTGCGGGAACCGGGAAAAGTGAATTGAGAAAACGATTGGTGAATTTCTTTAAAAAAAAGGGATATGGGGTTTTTAATGAAAATTGCTTCTCCAGCAATCGATGCGAAAATTTTTTGCAAGAGTTGATCTATAGAAACAAGTTAACCCCTGAAAAAAAGATAGATATTTTATGGGCTAACTTTATATTGTATTATGACTTTTTTGAAAAGATGCTGGAGAAGGATTTTGAAATAAAAATTATTGAAAAATATTATCACCACTTTATCGCCATCTGCGATTTTGATTATAAGGAATTCAAGCTTAGATTCAAAAATTCTCTTATTCATGAACCTGACCTGGTTATTTATCTGGAACCGGATTATGAGACTAATTACTCTTCATTGATAAATAAAAGAAACATAAATTTCACAGAAACTGATTTCCATTTTTTGCCAAATGCCAGTGATTATTTGCGGCGATTCTACAGGGGGCAATTGCAACCTCATGAAATTAAAGAGTCTTTTATAAATTATCAAAAAAAAACAGATCATAATTTCAGAAAGATTTTTAAGGAATGTGATATCGACGCCTTGTACCTGGATAATGATAAGAAAAAAATAAAAGACTTGACAATGATACCCCAATTGGATAACATCTTAGATAAGTTAAAGGAGTGTCAGTATGAATAGAGACTGGATCGTTGATATTTTATGCCCAACATGTAAAGGAGAGCTTATCCCTGATAAGCGCGCCATCCTTTGTGAAAAATGCAATAAGACCTTCCATTGGACAGGAAATATCATTTTTTTAGACGATGATGCCCGGGACCCAGGCGGAGGAAACACAAAGAATGAAATATATTCAAACAGTTTTTCCAGGGATTTTTTATACAAAAAATCAAAAGACCTTGGTAATAGAGTGGCGTCATATCATAAATTCTTCCATACGGATAATGAATGCAAATACGCCGTTGAAGAAATAATAAAAAGTAAGGTGCCGGGTAAAAAATTAGATATCGGCTGCGGTTTGGGCACACCTTTATATCCCATTGGTCCTAATATATGTGAAAACGACAATATCATCGGCCTGGATTTATCAATAGCCCTGTTAAAAAAAGCAGACCAAAAGAATCGGCTAAACAATCTGCTCATTCTTTCCAATGCTCAAAATCTACCTTTTTTAGACGGTAGTTTTGACCTGGTATTGGGAAGACATATGCTTTATCATGTTAGTGATATAAATGCGGTTTGTAAAGAGGCGCATCGAGTGTTAAAAAGAAATGGTCTTTTTGTAGCCACTACCAACAGTATCAAAGGAAAGAAAGAGCTTTTTCGCCTTCATAAAGAGGCACTAAAAGAAGTGTCGGGAGAAACAGTTTCAATCTCCAGGGGAGCGGTACGATTTAGCCTGGAAAACGGGGAGCAAATACTGCGAAATAGATTTACTGATATACGACCTTTCAAATGGAATGGTTTTTTTAGTTTTCCCACCGTCAAAGATTTCATGGCTTATTATACCAGTACTCCCTACTATAAAAAGGCTTCAAATAAGGAAAATATCCTCAAATCGATATATCAATCGGTTCTTGAAAAAGTTGAAAATGTCATTGAGAAGAAAGGCAGTTTTATATTAAAAAATGAAGGAGGAGTGTTTGTCTGTTCCAAATAGTACGTGTATGTACGGCTGAATCATTACCTCTGACTTTACTCAGTAGAGTTCAGCTTGAAATTTAAACAATTGCACTTAAAAAGGAAATATTGTTATGAATAGAAATGAACTAGATATATTATCAACGTTTTACCAGGGATTGGAGGCGTATAGTCCTTTGGCTCCCTACAAAAAGTTAGAACTGAATTATGAGGGGACCTCCCATCTTTTTTATTCGGATTATGAGCTTTTATATCGTGACATAGAGTCGTTTTTTTCTCCGCATTTCATCCTCAAATACAAAAAGAAGTTAAATCCCCGGGATTATAATGTAATTATATTTGCCGGCAAGTTGACGCCGTTTTCTTATGTAAAAGAGTTCATGAATCATCTTGAAATTGAAAAAGAGATTAAAATGCATTATAGTAAAAAATCTTATTTTTCGGCTTCCGGTCGGCAGTTTGAATATAATGGGGTGAAACTGGTTTACGATAAAGACAACGAGGTATTATACCTGGTAGATAAAGGGAGAAAAAAAATATATATATTAAGTGATAAAATTGATAGACTGGAGAGGGCAGTAAGCAGAGTTATCAGGAGTACTCAAAAAATCATCATTGAAAATGAAGCCGATGGAATTTTTTTTCACGCCTCAGGATGTAAGATAAATAATAAAACGATTCTCTTTATTGGTTCAAAAGGTAGTGGAAAAACCACATTACTGTTAGAGGGGATTATTCATGAAAATGGCTCCGAACTTTCCAGGGATAGGGTGTTTTTCTTTTTAAAAAATAACCACCTGAAGGTGAGAGGATGGCCCAATTTGTACAATATTGATCGGGGTACGATAAAGCGATTTCCCAGGTTAGAGGATTCCATCAAACAGCAGAAATACTTGAAGTTGTTTCAGCCGGCATCTTTGCATGAACAAAGTAAAGAGATTAAATTTCATTTTAAAGGGCCGGATTTATTCCCGGACCTGGAGATTAATACGGAAGGTGTGCCTGATCTAATATTATTCGCCAAAATTTCGCCAGGAATTAAAAAAAACCGGATAAAATCATTAACTCAAGCAAGATTAAAAGGGCTGTTCCTGGATAATTGCTTCTCTCCTCATGATCCCAATTATATTAATTGGCATCATTATCATGACGCCGATACAGCGAAAATTACCGATAACAAAAACAAATTACTGGACTATTTTTATCGGCGGAAAAATATTTATGAATTCACCTGGAACGTGAACAATCAATATCCCCTGAGGGATTTGGCGGCATATTTTTCGTCGTCCAACCTTAATTGAATAACGTGGTCTGGGTGTATGGGTTAATTGATCGACAGGATATAATTACTATAGTAAAGGAGGTATAATTTTGATGAAAAAAAAAGTCAGATGGTCAAAGTATTGTAGAGTTCTCAAAGATGATAATTATAAGGGATATATTGTGTTATACCATATCCTTAATATGGAATTGGCTTACTTTAAGGAAAAACATTTCAATATGCTGGCGGAAGGTCTGAATTCTTCTATAACCAAAAAGGAGGTATCACCCCCGCCACAACAAGTATATGAGATCACAAACCTTAAGGAAGAAAAAAATCTTTGGAAAAAACCAGGTATTAATAAAAAAGAAGATGGAAATTTAGAGGAAGCCATTGGTGATTTAAAGTCTAAGGGCTTTCTTGTCGAAGACGATGAAAATGAAGATGACATGTTATTATCAATAAGAAAAAGTATAGAAGAAAATGTTAGTATTAAAAATTTGAGATTATTAATCACAGAAAATTGTAACCTGGGATGCGATTATTGTCAGATTGAAAAAAATTTGAAAAGTACCAGGCAAATTAATATGAGCCGAGAAATTGCCTTAAAAGCAGTTAAATTATTTAAGGATAATTCTAAAGCCGAGGATTTAAAGACCATCATATTTACCGGTGGTGAACCGATATTAAATATGGAGGTGATCCGGGAGGTGGTTACCTATTGCAGCAGGGAAATGAATAATTGTCGGTTTATTATATTCACAAATGGAACTTTGATCGATAAGAATATTGCGGGATATTTCAAAAATAATAATGTCTTTGTATTAATTTCCCTGGATGGGCCTGGAAAAGTTCATGATATAACCAGGAAAACAAAAATGAAGAAAAGCTGCTATAATGAGGTCATTAAAGCAATAGAAGTACTAAAAGCCGTGGGGAGCAAGATCGGTATATCGGCAGTGGTTGGCGGGCATAATATTGATATCCTGGATACCGAAGTCTTTGACTTTTTCCAGGGTCTTAAAATTAACAGCCTTGGTGTTAACATTCTCCATTACTTATTGGATAGTGATATCCCTCATCAAATAGATATCAATAGTTACGCCGACAAATTGATCAAAATTTTTCAAAGGGCAAGAAAAAATGGCATCTTTATCGAAAATATTAATAGGGTAATTGCCCCTTTTATTAATAAAGAAATAAGAGGGAGAGAATGTTCCGCCCAGGGAAAGGGAATAACGGTAATGCCCGATGGAACTGTAGGTACCTGTAAAACACTATTAGCGGCAGGTGTAATCGGATGTCCAATTGATAAGTTCTCTTTAAATGATAATGAAATGTTCTCCCGGTGGAAAAAGAGGACCAGTTTTTCACTGGAACAATGTGACGGTTGTATGGTAAAATCCCTGTGTGGAAGCGGGTGTACCTATGATGCTTTTGTACTCAATAAAACGATTAATAGTATCGATGATAGAACTTGTGTAATAACAAAAAGATTTTTTCATTTTCTAGTCTGGGATTTATTAAACATCTTGAGAGAAAAATACAATGATGAATTCCTGTATCTAATCCCAACTGTTGAAGAAAGAAAATTTGTTATGCAGAATATACATCGGGATAATAAACTGAAAGAAACAGTAGGACATTAGTCTTATTCAGAAATTTAATTTTTGGAGGAATACTATCATGGAAATGAGATTAAAAGAGTTTAAAGGAAGTTGCCAAATAAAAGTGGTTGCTTCCAATGTCAGGGCCGTTCCTATTTCGGATGATCTTTTCATTTCGGAGGAAGGAGTAGGATATGAAGGAGATTTAATCCTGGTCAAAGTGGTTTCCCATAAAGGAGCCTATCCTGAAGTTGAAAATTTACACGGAAGGTTACAACGGGTCTATTTCGGGGATTATTTTATAGGCGTATTGGGTAATAGGGAGTCATCGACATTTTTAGTGGGTGGAGTTCCCGCAAATGGACTTAAAATCACCAGGGGAAAAAGCCTGGATTTGTTATGCAATGGCGGTATCGTTGGAAATTGTAAGAATGCCAATTCATGGCTGGAGGGTTCCGCATTAAAGCTTATATCTGTGGGACTTTTAAAAGATCATGCCGGGGTATTAAATGTCAAACGACTCTGTAATTCCTGGGATGAG
>Ga0055447_10000013_pt1 | contig 14843 bp, 10 predicted proteins | sample China_Galinas_Co_3_FD_57743 | JGI IMG/M metagenome (GOLD analysis project Ga0055447, IMG submission 57743) | Wetland microbial communities from San Francisco Bay, California, USA, that impact long-term carbon sequestration - China_Galinas_CordC_D2 | ecosystem: Environmental > Aquatic > Marine >... | reverse complement strand
AACCACTTCCGCCCCACTTTGCTTTAGTGAGCCGGTTTTACTGGTGGTGCGGTTATAAACCACCACATCGTACTTTGCCTCTAACAGCCGGTGAGCCATAGGGTTGCCTAACAATCCGGTTCCAAAAAACGCAATCTTTTTCATAAAGCAATTCTATTTTATATGTGTGAACAAGTCAACCCCCAGTTCAAAAAAAAAAGATATTAAATACCCTGAATCCGTGGCAAAAAAAATTTAAGATTTAAATTGTGAAAATTTTCCAAATATGTTAAATTTAAACCTTGAGGTTAGTTGATCATTGGGTTAGTAAGTTGACAGATGGCAGATGACAGATGACAGAAAATAAAAAGCATTACATTGGGTGTTGGGACATAATTGATGACGTCCGCAGCAGTCTTATTCTATCCATATGTTTTTTCTTTTTTTCAACGGTAGTGTTCAGTCAAAGTTACCTGGTGCATCATTATACGGAAATGGAGGGGCTGCCCACTGCCAATGTCTTTGGTATCACCCAGGACCATTGGGGCAGGATATGGTTTGCCACCCGCGGCGGCATTACTGTTTATGACGGTGCTTCCTGGAAGACATATACGGTAGAGGATGGGCTGCCGGTGCTGGCATTTTATGACATCCAAACAGATCGGGAAGGCCGCATCTGGGCATTGTCCGATGTACTTTTCAAAGGACCCGTGGTGGTTTACCTCGATCAACAGGAGGAAAATGACCGGGCCCAATGGCATCGGGTCCGGGGGTATCCACCGGCAATTACCGGGGCAAAATCAATGAACATAACCTCATTCCAACTGTTGGAACTGAAAGAAGATACGAAAGCCGACCTGCCGGCCGCTGCGGTGGGAACCTCGACAATGGGACTGTTTCTCTGGCACCGGGGGGAATGGAAAAATCTTAATGAAAAAAACAGCCTATTAAGCAATTCGGTTAACGGTATGGTTACCCTGGGGGGAAAACTCTACGCGGCCACGGAGAAAGGACTGTCAGTAATTAATATCCACCGTGACAGCAAAGACACTCTTAAGATTAACATCGATAATAGTTTAAATCAATCGCTGCATTTACCCCCCGGGAAAATCAAAGGAATCGGTATCCAGTACAGGGACAAGTACCGGGACGCCCCCCTGGAATACTCCCGGGTATGGCTTTACAGTCACCACTGGTTAGGGTATTTCGAGGAGAGCCGCCCAAAAATGACCCTGTACCCGGTGGATATCCCACTGGCCGAACCGAAGCCAGTGGTTCACCTGTTACCCGACTATCGCAGTGGTGTATATGTGGGCAACAAATATTCAATTAATTATTTTAATTATAACACCCATTCCTGGGAATCACTTGATTGGAACAGCGATCTCATCTCCTTGGGCGCCAATGGCATGTTTATTGATTTTGAAAAGAATATATGGATTTCTTGCGATCGGGGGGTAAATAAAATTGCCAGCCGACGGTTTGGGAATTTTCAAATGAAACACGGGTTATTGGAGGATGAGGTATCCGCTTTGTTGGAGTATGAGCCGGGAAAATTTGTGTTGGGGCATAACAGCGGTATCACCATTTATGATGGTAGTAAATTCCTGGAAATACCGCTTCCACAAAACATAAAATCCGGGGAATTGCCCTGTCGCGTATTGGATATGCAGTCGGACTCCAAAGGAGATGTCTGGTTAGCGCTTTCCTGGGGAGGATTGGGAAAAATCAATCCCCGTACTATACGATCCCCGGCCCAGATTACCTTCTATGGTCAAGCCCATGGTTTGCCCGAAGGTGTTATCTGCCTCTGGTACGATAAACACAGGCACCGTTTATATGTAGGAACATCCGGGGGGATTTTTTCTCGCGGGATCGCCCAAACAAACAAAGAACCTGGACAAAGATTTGTGTTGCAGCGTATCGGGGATTTTCCACCTCCCTTTGCCAGGAGAATATATGGGGACTCCGGGAAATTGCGTTATATTGCCTGCCACAATGAAGGGCTGTATGTATATGAGGAAAGTGCCCGGGGTGATCAATGGAAAAATTACCGCATCCCCGGTGACCATAAAGCCAATAATGTGTTTACCTTAAAAAAAGACAGCAGCGGCCGTCTTTTAATCGGGACGTTAGCCGGGCTGTTTATCCTGGAAAATGAAACGCTAAAAAAATTTAAACACAATGGTTTCCAGGTAGACAGACCCGTGTATTTTATCCTGGAAGATAAAAAGAACCGGCTCTGGATTGGAACCAACAATGGGGTGATACGCTGGGATGGCAAAACCAGGCGAAAATATACCACGGCTGAAGGATTGAGCGGCCTGGAAACCAATCGAACCGCCGCTGTCCAGGACAGCATGGGACGAATCTGGATGGGCACCAATCGCGGCGTCTCCATCTACCGGGAGGAATTTGATGATAATGAAGCGCTGCAGCCGCAGCCAAAGGTGCAATTGTTAACCCTGGAAGCCCCGGGCAAAAAAATCCAGCTAACCGGCAATCAACCCGTTCAATTGGCCCATAATGAAAATACCATCGGGTTTTACTTCACGGGAATTTCTTTTTTAGATGAAAAAGCAGTCCGCTTTAAACATCGACTGCAAGGGTTTGAGAATGAGTGGTCAAAAGAGCAATACCTCCATAATCAAATGATACGCTATACCAATTTGCCCCCCGGCACCTATCACTTTTCTCTAAAAGCCAAAAATGCACTGGGAACATGGAGCGGCGTGGTCACATCACCGGGAATCACGATTCTTAAACCCTACTATAACACCTGGTGGTTTTACGCATTATTGGTGTTGGCCGCGGGTATTATATTATTTTTAATTTTTCAATTCCTTTTGGAACGGCACCATAAGATTCTCCTGGCAAGAGAGGTGGAGACGCGCACCCATCAATTGCACACTGTGGAACAACGCTATCGCCGGCTGTTTGAAGAATCAAAGGACGTGGTATTTATCACCACCCCGGAAGGGAAAATCATCGATATCAATCCCGCCGGTGCAGCGTTATTGGGGTTCCGGTCCAGGGAAGAAATGTTGGCCATCGATTCCATCGCCGATTTATATACCAACCCGGAAGAGGGGGCAGCTTATCAACAAGAAATAGAAAAAAAAGGATATGTAAAAGATTACGAGGTGACCTATAAACGTAAAGACGGGGAACTGGTCACCACGTTGTTAACCGCTTCAGTAGAGCGGGATGAAACAGGTAAAATCACTGCTTACCGGGGAATCGCCAGGGATATCACGGAACAAAAAAGACTTGAAGAGCAATTGATCCAGGCGCGAAAAATGGAAGCCATCGGTACATTGGCCGGTGGAATTGCCCATGATTTCAATAACATCCTGGCCGTGATCATGGGGCAAGCGGAATTGGTGGGTGAAGAGCTCAAAGAAACAATCGACAAAATTGAAGGCCCCCAGATAGACTGGATCCGTAAAAGTGCCGGGCACATCGTCACCGCGGCCGATAGAGGCGCGGAACTGGTAAGACAAATACTTACCTTTAGCCGCCAAAGTAAAAAGGAACAAAAACCCATCAGGCTTAGTTCAATAATAAAGGATTCCCTTAGCCTGCTGCGATCGATACTCCCGGCAACCATCGAGATTCACCGGGATATCCAGGCCAGTGCTCACTTTGTCCTGGCAGACCCGACTCAAATTCGCCAGATCATGTTGAACTTTGGCACCAATGCCGCACATGCCATGCGCGATACAGGCGGGACACTCAGTATCACCCTCGAAGAGACTTCCCTGGATGAGGAAACAGTAAAACAATATAGTGACATCAACGCCGGGGTTTATGTCAAACTCACCGTCAGCGATACCGGTCACGGTATGCCGCCGGAAGTAATGAAGCGTATTTTTGACCCCTATTTTACCACCAAAAAAACAGGAGAAGGTACGGGTATGGGATTAGCCGTAATCCACGGCATTGTAAAAGGATACGACGGCGATATCTCAGTTCAAAGTCAACCGGGAAAAGGCACCACCTTTCAAGTCCTGCTCCCCTGTATCGTGGATACGGAAAAAGAACCGACCGGAAAATTTCAAATAGAAAAAAATATCCCCGGGGGCAGCGAGCGAATACTATTAGTGGATGATGAAATACGGCTGCTGGATACCATCAGTCAAATCCTGGGAAAAAAAGGATATCAAGTGAAAGCCATATCCGATCCCACGGAAGCCCTCGCCACTTTCAAGGAAAAACCCGGTCAATTCGATCTTATTATCAGTGACGTCACCATGCCCCATATGACCGGCATACAATTGTCCCGGGAAATCAAAAGCATCAACCCCGGTATCCCCATCATACTTTGCTCCGGGTTCGGTTCAATCATCACCAGGGAACAAATTGAAGACCTGGGCGTTAATGACTTTATCACAAAACCCATCAACAAAATTCACCTGACCATGTTGGTGCGACATATCCTGGACAGCAGTTCAGATGATAAAAAGATTTGAAGGGTAGAAGGGTAGAAGGGTAGAAAGGTGGAAAAACAGTACCGCAGTTTGTTTGAAGAATCAAAAGATATGGTCTTCATTACTACCCTTGAAAAAAAAGTGCTGGATATTAATCCTGCCGGAGTGGAATTATTCGGTTTTCAAACCAAAGAAGAAGTAATGGAGGAGAAATGAAAAAGAAAACTAAAATAGAAATAAAAGCAAGCAAAAATGTTCCCCGGGGTATGGGCAATGAGAAAATACTAATGGTAGATGATGAAGTCGAGCTGGTGGAATCGGGAATAAGGGTGTTGAAATGGATGGGATACCAGGTAGAGGGAGCAACAAATCCTACTGAAGCATTGGAAATGATCCGGGAGCAACCCCGGCGATTTGATCTTATTATCAGTGATTTCAGCATGCCCCAAATGAACGGAATTCAATTGGCGGAAGAAATAAAGGGCATCAATCCCGGTATCCCGATTATTTTGCTCACCGGGTACAGTTCCGATGTCCCCAAAAAGCAAATCAAGCCTAGTTTGATCAATGGTTTTATCACCAAACCTATCAGTAAAAACCAGTTAGCCGTGGCCATCCGTAAAGTATTAGATGAAATCCCCCCGGCCCGGGGAGCAAGGTAGAGACTGCCTGTGAGTCGCGCTTAGCCCGCATTTCTCACAATAGATCGTAACGAGATGTCAAAGATGCCCATGGATGCAAGGCGCACGACCGAAGCCGAGGAGAAATAATTCGCCCGGCACCCTTTTTTACCCAAATCTGTGTAATCTGCGTAATCTGTGGTTTCATACTAATGTTTTTCAAAAAAAATCCGAATTAGTAATTGAGAAAAACGAGGCTCCTGCTAGGAGGTTTACATGGACGTTAAAATCGGCACTGACGGTATTGAAAAGCTCAACAGTGAATACCTGAAGCGAGATATAAAACGCATTAAAGCAAGCGAAAAAGTGCCTGGTGTTGAGTCTGATAAAGTGGAACTCTCCTCCGAAGCCCTTAATTTAAAGGAAATGGAAATTAAAACCATGTCTTTTCCCGATATAAGACCGGAAAAAGTAGAACAAGTCAAAACGCAATTGGACAGCGGTACATACCATATCGCTCCCGAAAAAATCGCGGAGTGTTTGATTGAAGAAGCAATGGAGCTGAACACCTAATATGGAATAAAAGAGGAAACGAAACAATTTCCAAAATTACAAATATTATTGCCCCGGAAACATTCTGTCATCTTTCCCCTGTCTTTTCATTCTCTACCCTTCTGTCCTTCATCTTTTCCCCATGCCATGGGGCCTCTGGCCACCGGAGGCAAAATAGCCATCTATTTTCGGAAGAAACCACTGCAATCGACACACATATAGTCTCTTTCAATGTGCTTTTCAACCTTTCTCTCCCGATCTTGCCTGTTAATCAGTTTCGTGGATATAATTATCGCTACAAATACGATCAAGGGAAACGTCAGGTAAGTTGAAATCATAAAAAGAATATAACCGATAATAAGTGCAAGAGCTAATACAATAATAATGAAAAGAGTGGGATCACTTTGCGACCGTTCCTCATCCTCGAAGGGCAGTACATCGTCAGAGCCGCAATAAGGACAGGGTGGATAAGAATGGTTACTCATTTTTCTTTTCTTTTGGGGGCACGTACAACCGTCTGCCTAATACTTTTACGTAATCGGAAAACAGCCCTTTGGTTTCGGAACCGGTTAACGCTTCTTCAAAGATTTTTAACTTTGAATCCAATAAATCGATAATATGAAGAACATAGGCTTCCGGGATTTTGGGCACTTCCGGGGAACCAAATTCTTTCTCACCATGATGAGAGATAATCAAATGCTGGACCTTAACACCTAACTCTTCGGGAAACCCGGGGATTTTTTCTTTTAATTCCAGGAAAATATTATTACCGATGATAAGGTGTCCTAAGAGTCCCCCTGACAACGTGGCCTCTATTGTGGGGGAAACACTGAACTCGAACATTTTCCCGATATCGTGAAAGAGCACCCCGGTTAATAGTAATTCTTTGTCCAGGGAATAATGGTCCGCACAAAAAATTGCCATTTCCATCATGGAGCTGGTATGCTGTAAAAGACCACCGATGTAAGCATGGTGAACCTTTTGCGCTCCATAGTGGTCTTTGAATCGATTGGCATATTCCTGGGTAAAAAGGTCGGTTAACTTTAATAAATAAGGATTGGCCAGGTGAGATTTCATGGTTGTTATCATTTCATCAAAGGTCTTTCCCGTATCAAATGCAGCTTTTTCGACAAAATCATCTTCATCGATATTTTTATCTTTGGGAGCGAGAGACCTCAGGCCGTCTACTTTTATTTCCTTTTGATTCATAAATTCATTGACATAGCCGTTGATTTTGTAAATATCTCCTTCCTTAAGAATACTGAAATAGTGATCGGCATTATCCCAGATTTTAGCCGGGATTTTCCCGGTTTTATCCATGATTTCCAGGGCAAGGTAGGGGCTGCCATCTTTTTTGGCTTTTTTACTGACACTCAGGAGTTTAAAATAGCCGTCCACGGGTTTTCCCACCTGGAGGTCTTTGATATATTTTTTCTCCCTTTTCTGCTCTTTGTTGTCTTCTCCGGCAACATCCGGTTTTTTATTGTCAAAATTATCAAAAAGGCTCATTGCTGCTCCTTGAGTAGTTTATTTTCTATTTTATATGATGAGCGAATTTCTTTCAACCAATCGGACAACTTTTCCCGGGTTTGAACTTTTCTCAGGTGGTTTTCAATCTGGGGGGCCATTTCAAACAGGGACAAAGGCTGCAGCTCCAGTTCTTCCTGGAGGGGCCGGTATTCTTTATAGTAAAAATTTTCAATCTCTTTAAAATTAACGGTGATTTTAACTTGCAGTTGTTCTTCCAGGACCCTCTCATAGATTACTTTTTCTTTAATAAACTCCTTAAAATCCATCCATTCCATATCAAATGAATTGAGTAAGGCCATTAATTTTTCCAGGGAACCCAACTTTTCAATGACCGCGGTTTGCACCTCGTTGTAATCTTCTTCATTGAGGGTAAATTGCTTGTGATATTCCAGGTAGACCACCTTGTAATTGATTAAGTCCTCTAATACCCGGATGTAAAAAGTTTCTTCCGATTCCCGGGCTTTCCTGAAGGCAGGATAGAATTGGATGGCTTTATCGATATCGATCATGGTAATAATTTCTTCATTAACCACGGCGACAATTTTATCGATGAGAATAGGGGCAGGTATTGTGGGCGGCCTGAGTTGTGGGAATGGTTTAGCTTCGATGTTTTGCACGGTTTGGCAGAGATGAAGCATCATGAATAAGAACAACGTGAACACCAGGTTTTTTTTTAACATTGTTTTAAAAGACATTCCCGATTCCTACATGAAATTTTGGTTGACCCGTGCCCAGGTCCCAGGCCAAATCAACCCTCAAGGGTCCCAGGGGGGTTTTGTATTTGAGGCTGAATCCTACGGCACTTTGCATTTGATCCAAACGTACTGCCTCTACAGTGGGAAATACATTGCCAATGTCGGCAAATATCGAATAATAAAGGTCATTGATGGGAAAAAGCTGGATGGGGAAGGTGGTTTCAAAATTAAACAGGACCAGGGCGTTCCCCCCGGTGGGATTCCCGGTCACCGGGTCCATGGGACCTAATTGATCCCAATATGTTCCCCTGAAGGTTTTGGTGCCGCCGGCAAAAAAGCGTTCGGTGATAGACATGTCACCGGCGGCAAGACCATTACGAACGGAAGCGGCTAAGGTGCCGTTCCTGGAAATTTTAAAATTTTTCTGGTAACTCCAGCGGAATTTAATAAAAGAATATCCCTTTTCAAATACCGGCAGTCCGATTTTTAAGTTAGAGGAGAAAAAACTTCCTTTGGTGGGATTAAAGGGATCATCCCTTTTTTCATTTACATAGGAGAAATGCAGCGCCGTGGTGTCAAAGGGTGTACTCAATCGGTCGATCCCCTGTGGCGTGATTTCAAGGTTCTTGAGGGTTGTTTTGTACCAACTGAAAGAAGCCATGGCATAGGAATTGGGAGTAAGCCTCTTGATGAGTGTTTCTCCAATACCAAACCGGTCAAATTCATAGCTGGGGTATATTTCATTGTCGGCCCATACCTTAAAGGACGAATTAATGTGAGTTTTAAAGAAATAAGGGGTATCGAAAGAAAGCAGCCCCCTTTTTTCGGCGGTTCCATACTGGAGCATAGCGGAGAAGCTGGAATAGGAGTTGAACACATTTCTTTCTTGATACTCCAGGGTTACCCGCGGCCATTTACGCTGCTGCGCCCAACCGATTCCGAAACCGTAAAAGATACTGCGGTCAGGATTGGTCCTGATTAATACATCCATTATGTCAGGTCCCCGCGGGATTCTTATAATCCTGAACTGGTTAAATATGGAACTGCTTTCAATTTCATTTTTAAAAACATCTATTTTTAGTTGATCGAAGGGGTCATCTTTTTTCAATGGGAAGCGTTTTTCTATTAATTTTCGCTGCTGGGCCGAGGCACCAATAGTAACCAGGCTGCCCATCCGATAGGCTGTTCCTTCTTTCACCCGGATTAATATCGATTTCTCATTCCCCGGCGATACTTCCGGGATAATTTCGATGGCGTCAAAACCGTATGAGCGGTAGATGCGTTTTAACTTTTCGATATCTTTATACAGGGTTTGCTGCACAAAGGGTTGATTGACACGGGTGTGAATGAAGGCGGAAAGGGCCCCGGAGGTGAAATGACGATTCCCATCAAACAGGAGGGTGTCTACGGTGAATTTTGGACCCTCGTCAATTTCAAAATATATATCCGCTTCGTCGCCGCGAAACTTTGGCCGGGGCGATACCCGGGTATAGGGGAATCCCCGGGAAATATAGTACAAACGCAGCACTTCCTGGTCTAACAACAAGGAATCCAACCGCACATGGTGCAGCCTTTCAAACGCCATATCATCGATTTCAACTATTTTTCGCAGCTCTTTTCCAGGTATCCGGCGATTGCCTTTAAAATACACCTTGCCAAGGGTATACTTTCTCCTTTTTTTGACATGAAAGACGATGGTTTTGACATCTTTTTCCCCGGTTATTGTAGATTCGATTTCAGCATTTAAATAGCCGTTGTTTTTTAAGTGATAAAGTATCCGGGCCTTGCTCTCCCGCACCGCCCATTTCTCAAATACCTTTTTTTCCCATATGGAAGCGATCAGGCTCATTTTTTGACGGATTCCCTTGAATTCAAATACATACCGGTACCCGGATTTTATGGTGATATTTAAGTTCAACGATGATTTGTCCGCATTAAGGAAATCCTCTTTCACAGTGATTTCCGGGAAATAATATTTTTGCTGCTTTAACAATCGTTTTACTTTTTCAATGGTTTGATTGAGTTTCGCACGGATGTAAGGATTACCCTGGTTGGATTGGAAATAACCGTTTATTTTCTCCATGAGTTTCGGAGAATTGACGGTTAAATGAACCTGGTTGACGGCTGCCTGCCGGTGGGGTGTGATCAGTAGTTTAACCGTGGCCAAAAGCCGCCGGCGATCTTTGATGACCTCGTAGGTAACAGAGGAATTAAAATAACCGCGGGAGTTTAAAAACTGTTTTACCTCTTTCACCACGTCATCCAGCTTTTCTTCCTCATAATAAGCCCTTTCACGCAAGGAGAAGATGGCATTTTTCAACTCATTTTTATTAAACAGGTTAAAGGGCATCACCTGGATCAGGGTATTGCTTTTTTGTAAGTGTCTTACTTTAATGGAATGAATGGTGTATTTTTCCAGGAGCATAAAATAGATATCCAGTTTTTTCCCGGTTTTTTGCTGCACCCTGGTTTCAATGTTATCGAAAGACCCGACTTTGTAGAGATTTTCCATACTTTTCCGCAGCAGTCGATAGTTGAACGGGTCTCCTTTTTTAAAGGCCAGCAAAGGTTGTAGGCGGCTTATTTTGGCGATCTCGATTTTATCGTGAAATTTAAAAAAGATTTCATCGATGGTATAGTCCTTTATGTTATTGGTGGCCGAAAGATAGGAATTACCGGTGAGCAAAGCAAACAGCAGCAAAATAACCGCGGCGATTTTGATTATTTTATCGCTGTGTGCGTTTCCTGAAGCGGAGTTCAATACTAAATATTTGTTCCTCATTGCGCATTCCTATCAATGATATAGTAGGAGATAGTTGGTACTGCACATAAACCACCTCCTGCCGTTGGGTAGAAAAATTGGTTGAGTATACGATTAAAAAATCCTTTAATATTTCTTTGCCTACGATGAGTCTTGAGGCATCAGTGGCACCGGAGATATTGCTAATATTGGGATCAATTGTTAGAACATATTCACCCAAAAACTTTTTAGTTCTTTTTTTTATTTGTTCGGTGAGTTCCCCGGTGATCAAACCGGCGGCCCCGGGCCCCAATTGATTGGTCATTTCCGAAGATGTGGGTCTCCTGAATAGTTCCCCTACGGCAATCAGGGTGAAAATATCACGGGTAGGCAGCGGCGGAGATGATTGCAGGTCTGCCTTCAGCATGGAAGAGAGACCGTTGATGGTGAATTTAATCCGGTAATTTTTGATAAATGCCTCGGATTCGATGTCTATATCCGGGTCTGTAGGGGTCCGGTTTTTAAAAATCAATTTCCCTTTGATCAGGTCAAATTTCTTCCCGGAAAAATTAATGATTCCCTTGCGACTTTCAACCACACCGGAAAGCGTAGGGTAATTATAGTCCCCGGTGAGCCTGAGGTTGAATTTTCCCTCCACTTCACCCAGGGAAGTGCGGGCTTTGACGCTCTCTGTACTGGCTATTTTCATATCATATTCCAGCATATTCAAGAGGGTGGAACCGGCGGCGGACAATTCCGGGTCTGTGTAAAACCGGACCCCTTCATCCACTTCTCTTTCCCAGAGTCCGGAATGAATGTTAAGGTCACCGGAAAGCAGGAGTTTTTCACCCTTGTATTTCAGGGCGAGGCTGCCATCCAGGGTAAAGGTGGTGCGGTCGATAACGTTGAGGGTCATATCTTTCCCGGTGAGTTGTAAAAACAGGTGATTCACCTTATTCTCGCTAATGTGTAACGCGCCGCTGCCGTCAACCTTTCCACCCCCTAAGGTGCCGTGCAGGGAGCGCAGCGTAAAATTTAAATCGTTGAATAACAAATCACCGTAAAAATTATCCAGGGTTTGGGCAAAATTGGGGATAGATAAAAAATCCCCTTTAAAGGCCGCACGACCCTCGACACCCAGTTCCTCATCGGGATGGGTGAATATCCGGCCATTCACATTGATTTGTCCTTGATTACCTCCCCAGGGGATCAACAGGTTGAGGTCCCTGATTTCTCCATTGAATCTACCTTCATATTGACCGTTGATCTGGTTAAGCTGGAGAGAAGCCGGGGATGATACATTGTTGCTTAAAATAGTGCCGTTGGTTTCCAGGTAATAGTGATCGGAGAAATTGGTGGTAATTTTTCCTTTGCCGTTAACCTTGAAGGGCTGCTCTTCATAAAGATGGACATCAGCGGTTCGGTAGGTAAGGTTGATGGGGTCTTGCTCGAAGCGGCCCTCACCGGAAAAAATAATGTCCCCTTTTCCTTTAAATTGATTATTCATTCGCTGGAAATCAATACCGATTATTTTACCATTGACCTTGAATTGTTGGTTAATATAGTCAATTACCATGCCGGCATTGGCATTTCCGGTCATATACCGGGCTGTCAGGTCTTTCAGGGTGAACGTGTCGGTATTTTCCTCATACTCAAGCTTTCCCCGGACATTTTCAAAATTAAAGTCATAAAACACCGCATGATCCGCCTGGAATGTGCCGGTCAGGAAAGGGGCCGGTTTTTCTACATTGTCGCTGTAAACAAAATTTCCTGTTGTCCTGCCGTGTAAATCCAGGTCAATTTCCAGGATGTTCAACAATTTTTTTGCTTCTCCCCGAAGGTTGTTGAAGTAAACGTTATATTTTCCTTCGTTGGTATTGAGGTAGAGTTTGGCTTCCCCGTTCAGGTCCTTATCAAAGGCGTTGAAAAGTCCCCTGGTGATTTCCCGTTCCGTTTCGATATGTGCTTTTAGTGATGAGATTTTCTCACCGCAGGAATAAAAATTTCGCAGGTGAAGGTCGCTGGTGATAAAAAATTGTTCGTTTATTTTTTTCAGGTGCAATTCACCGGTGCCGTTTCCTTTTTTCAGTTTCCATCCTTTTAAGGGCACATTGATGTAAAAGGTGGAATATTTATCCAGGAAAGCGGACTCATTCACGTCAGCCTTGAGTTCCACGGACAGTTGAGTTTTTTCTTTTGGGGTAGAAATGACTTCCATGTCGGTTATCTGTCCGAATTCGGTTTGAATCCCGGGTGACTGGGCATGGACGTTTTTGGTTTTTGCGTTGTAGTTAAATTCAACGTATCCTCCGCCATTGAATTCTTTGGGATCATATCGGGCGGAGTCCGGCTCGTTGGGCACGATATCAACCGTGCCTTTGTAGGTGCCTTTATGGATGGTGACATGGGCTTCTTTTATCATTCCCCCCATCGGTACTATCTCATAAATATCTATTATTTGGGCCATTTTTGCCGCGGGGCCATTTTGGGCAGTCACCTTGATTACTTTATTTTTTGCTTCCACCCTGGCATTTATTGTTAGATCATCGTCCCGAAAAGCCAGGTTAGTCATGGTGCGTTTGCTTTGATTATCCCAGTAAACTTTTCCCCTTAAATCTTTAAAGGACTTTCCACCAAAGGTAAAGGTATTCAGATTATATTCTCCCTCCACGGAAAGCCGGTCTCCTTTGCTTTTCTTAATCTTGAAATTTCCATAGGCGAATTCACGAATGCTGAACTCGGCCAGCAAAGGGTCAAGAATTTGCCTGGCGCTGCCCTGGGTAAAGGCATAAATCGCCATCCTGCCGTCACTGTAAATCCTACCGTGAAGATTAAACGTGATTAAAGGTGTTTGCCAATAAAATTTACTGATCTTCCAACTGTTCCGCTGCCGTCTGAATTCGCTAACCATTTGGCCTTCAAAGGTCACCTGCTTACCACTCCAGGAAAACACCACTTTTAAATGGGGAGAGGTAAGACGATAAACAGTAAAATTCAGCCGGGGAAATGAGAGCAAGTTGCACTTTAATAAAGTGACTTGCAGTTTTGGGGTGTTGTAAACCACTTCACCATCGATGATGTTGATTTTATTGATCCTGAATTGCCCGATAGAGGTCTTTTTTTCTTTTTCCAGTAAGCTGTCGTCAATCATCACTTTGGGTTCATGGATATAAAGATTGACCTCTTTGGTTTTTAAAAACAGTGAGAAAAAGGGAATCTCTAAGCTGACTTTTTTGAAGGATACAATGTTGTTGTCTTTTATTGGGAATTGGTCCAGGTTTTTGACTTTGACAGCCAGGGGAAAGACTCCCAGGCTTAAATCTTTGAATTCGATTTTTTGCGGGTTGGTTGGATTTAATTTGCCGATGGCTTGATTGATTTGGTTATAGACATAGAGTTTCAGATAATAGTACCCGCCGGTGAGCAGTAAAAGTATAAAAAAAAACCGATAAAAAATTTTATCTTTTTGGACACTTTTGGTTTCTTCGGTTTTTTACGCTCTAGCGGTGCTTTCTCCGACATAATTTTTATTGGACCTCTTTTTTTTAATCTATTATGTTAAGTGTTTGACTTTTTCCCAGTCTTTTAAGAATCGTTCCATGCCGATATCGGTAAGGGGGTGCTTCAGTAGTTTTTCCAGTGTAGAAAAGGGAACCGTGGCAATATCCGCGCCCAGCATAGCGGCCTGGACAAAGTGCAGCGGGTGTCTGATGGAAGCAACGATGATCTCAGTCTCGATGGTATAATTATTAAAAACCTGGATGATTTCTTCCACCAGGACCATGCCGTTTCCGGAGATATCATCGATACGGCCTACAAAGGGGGAAACATAGGTGGCGCCGGCTTTGGCTGCCAGCAGCGCCTGGGAAGCAGAGAAGATCAATGTGACATTGGTTTTAATGTCTAAGTCAGTCAGGGTCTTAACCACTTTCAGACCTTCCAGGTTGATGGGTACTTTTATCACGGCATTATCGGAAAATTCCGCATATTTTTTTGCTTGTTCGATCATGCCTTCGGCGTCTGTGGCAGTGACTTCCACGGAAACCGGTCCGGGAACGGTCTCAAGAATCTCTTTGATTAACGGCATAAATTCCATGTTCTCTTTGGAAATTAAGGACGGGTTAGTGGTAACCCCATCCAGGATACCATAAGCGATGGCCTGTTTGATCTGGTCTAAATTGGCAGTATCCAAAAAAATTTTCATTTCAACCTCCAGGTAGTAATTATAACAGATAATGAAGTAATTTACAAAATTAAAACCTTAAATTCAGGAATTCTAATTTTGGCCTTAAGAGAA
>Ga0055447_10000012_pt1 | contig 15042 bp, 3 predicted proteins | sample China_Galinas_Co_3_FD_57743 | JGI IMG/M metagenome (GOLD analysis project Ga0055447, IMG submission 57743) | Wetland microbial communities from San Francisco Bay, California, USA, that impact long-term carbon sequestration - China_Galinas_CordC_D2 | ecosystem: Environmental > Aquatic > Marine >... | reverse complement strand
CAGGGCGATATGAGTGGGGGTCTTGACTACTTGTTCTTCGAACCACCGATGGACCGTCTTATTTATAGGATATTCTTGTCGCGTATCGTTAAACTGATGGATAATACGATTTTTTTCTTCTTCACTTAATTGGGGAGACGTCTGCAGCCCGGGAGTAACCGGTATCTTCTTTGAGACTGCGGCAGGTAAATCCAATGCGATTTTTTCCAATATTTCACCGGTTATAAACGGCATTTGATGGGATTCCGCCGCCGGTTGGGGCAGGGCTTTACGATCCAGTTTGCCGGTGGTTGTGCGGGGTAACTGCTCCAAAAACATAAAAAAGCGGGGGATCATGTAATCGGGCAAACGTTCCGAGACATATTGTCTGATTTCCCACTGCGATAACGGGGAATTTGCAGCTACATAGGCGCACAGACTCTTGTCATCGTTTTTACCGTCAATAACGATGACGGCAGCCTCGTTAATTTCTTCTTTTTGCAGCAGCAGGTTTTCAATTTCGCCGAGTTCGATGCGGAAACCCCTGATTTTTACTTGACTATCAATCCTGCCCAGGAACCGAATTCTACCATCTGGGGTCCAGCAAGTTAAATCGCCGGTACGGTAAAATGGTCTCCCCCCGGACAGCAGGTGGGGAGCGAATTTCTCTTGTGTTAACTCCACCTTGTTTAAATAACCCCTGGCAATTTCCTTACCGCTGACACATAACTGTCCGGGCACTTCAGGCGGGAGGAGGTTATCGTTCCTATCCAGGATGAAGACCCGGGTATTGGCAAGAGGCGTTCCGATTGGGATATCATCTATATCCTGTGGGCTGCAGCGATGAAAACTGACACATACGGTGGCTTCGGTGGGTCCGTAACTGTTGTAAACCGCGTATTTTTTGATGAGGCGATCGATATGATTATAGGTTAGCAAATCACCGCCGCTGACAATTACTCTCAGGCTGGGCATCCGGTCATGCGCGATGCGATTGAGTTCATTGAGCAAAGGTGGTGATACGGATATGAGAGTGATTTGTTCTTTTTGGATGCGGCGGCGCAAACGTTCCGCATCGACAGTATCTTCCAGGCCGACAATAATAATTTTTCCTCCTTTCAACAGCCCGGGAAAAATCTCTTCACAAGACAAATCAAAGGCAATAGAGGCTTGCTGGAGGACAATATCGCTGCTGTCTAGCCGAAACAGATCGGTAAAAGTATAAATGTAATCCAGGATATGACGATGTTCGATTATCACTCCCTTGGGTTTTCCTGTGGAGCCGGAGGTATAGATAATATACGCCGGGTTCTTGTCAGGGGTATGGAGATGCTGTGCGGGAGATATATGGCAGGCAAGGTAACCGGGATCGGCCAGGAGGTCGATAACGGGAAAGTCGGCTCCCAGTTGAATATCGGTTTCCCCGGTTTGTAAAAGTACGCTCATGGCACTGTCGGCCAGGGTGTATAAAATTCTTTCCCGGGGCCAGCGTTCATCTATCGGTAGATAGACACAACCGGCTTTCAGTACGGCAAATATGGCGGTAATCATTTCCGGGAGGCGGGCGGCTTTGATACCGACAATAGAGCCGGGTCGTGAACCGTTCGTTTTTAATACTGCTGCCAATCCATCCGCATCCTGGTCCAATTGGGCATATGTAAGCTGCCAATCTTTATATAGGACTGCCACATGATCGGGACTCTTTTTTACCTGCTGTTGGAACACCTGGTGCAAGGTCTGCTGCTGTGGGTAATCCTGGTGGGGACCGTTGAACCCGGTCAGTAAATTCTCTTTTTCCGCAGGGGACAAAAATTCAAGCTGCCTGACAGAGTGTTCCATATTTTCCAGGGCACTTTCCAGGATAACGCTGAAATGATTGGCAATTTGCCGGCTATAATCATTTCCAAAGGTATAGGAATCAAAATAGAGGGTGCCGTCCAATTGTTCATCCTTTCTCTGGAAAGAAAAAACCAGCCGATTATCAAGGGATGTCGTTATTTCCGTACCATGAATATTGGTCAATAGACACTGGATATCGGTTAGTTTTCGCTGCGGAATCCGCTGGCTCTCCACCAGGTAGTCCAACAGGCTATCAAAGGGATAATCCTGGTTATCATAAGCATCCAGCACCGACTGTTTCAAATTTAAAAGCAGCTCTTTAGCGGTTAGCTCTCCGTGAAGCTGCCGGCGAATAAGTACATAATGATTGAGAGTATCTTCAGACTCATTGGCTTTGTAGGTGGGAGATAGGACAACGATATCTTTATTTCCCGTATAGCGGTAAATCAATGCATTTAACGCTGTCAACAGGACCATATATATGGCCAGGTCATTCTGATTGCTCAACGTCATGATCTTACCGGGGAGATGCTGTGAAAACACGATTTTCCTCTTTTCCAGGTTAAGGGAAACATTACCGCTTTCCCTTATATTTACCGGCATCTCGGTCAAAGTCATATCCCCGGAAAGAGTGTTGGCCCAATATTCTTCTTGATCGATATAGTGAGAGCTGGTAATAAGTAATTTTTCGTCAATGTCGTTTCTCATATGTATCTCCTGTATCTCCTTTGTTCATAAGAAGCAAAAGTACAGTGAAACCTGCCTTTTATTCTAAAAATTGAAGGACACACTGTCTTTGTCCAAAATTGTTTTTTTCTCATTTGTCTGTGGCGTGACGCTATTTCCAAAACTACACGCCTCTCTCAACGCATTGACTACCTTGAAACTGATCTCTTTTTGAGAGGGGTTTGCAATTTTCTCTTTCATTCCTTTAGCGAAAGCAGTGAGAAACTTTTTTACCGACGTGATGTCCATCCCCCTCAACACCAGTTGCCATATGGTATTAAAATTGAAATTGTACAGGGGGACCCAAACAGGTTGTTCGATTGGAAGGAATAATCGTCGATCGATTAAATCGGAGGCCATTTTATTGTCCATGGTATTATGCCGCCAATCATAACCGTCCCCTTGAAGGCCGTAGGTTTCCCTGTGCTCCCAGATGGGAGTAATACGCTCGTAGAACCACAATTGCGTATGATAAAAGTCCAATGGCGTTTCTTTGATAAAACGCATCGTATCCTCGACAGTATCAGGGGTTTCACCCGGGAATCCTACCAGGAAAGAGCCGTGGCTGACAATGTCATGTTTTTTTAGTAGTTCGATTCCGGCCCGGTACTTTTCCACGGTGGCCGCTTTGTTCATGTTTTTAAGGATGGCTGCACTTCCGGACTCAACACCTATGAAAACCCCTAAGCAGCCGCTTTGCTTCATCAATTCAACGGTTTCATTATCGGCATATTGACAACGAAAATAGGATACCCAATTAAACCGGTACTTTTGTTTTATCATCATTTTTAGCAATTTTTTAAACCGGTCTGGTGGAACATTGAAGGTATCGTCGATGAAATTCAATATTTTTACCCCTGGAATTTTATCCAGCGTATCCAACTCCTTTTTTACCGCTTCCAGATCGGCGGTACGATGCTTACCCGCATGTCGGGGGAAGGAACAAAAGGTACAGGAGAAAGGGCAGGAAATGGAAGTCCTGATATTGACATATTCTCCCAACCGTTGTGAAAAGAGCTCCCAGTTTACCATATTTTGGGACAGCACATTATCTTCCTGGACCCAACGGGTGGCCCGATAGCCATCGTCGGTTTTATAAAAAATATTATCTATTTGTTCAATCGAGGTATAACCGCTATTTTCCAGGTATCGGAGGATTTCTACCAATGCCGCCTCTCCCTGGGAACTGTACACATAAAAGTCAGCTCCCATGGATTGAAAAAGGAATTCCATATCCTCTGGTTGACGGGTGCGTACTTCTGTCGAGATAAAGGGACCTCCAACGATAATTTTTACTGTTGAATGATGGGATTTAATAAAATCGATAATTTCCAGTATCGGTAGAACAGATACATAATAGGTGGTGATAATGGCAACAGCCCCGATCTCTTCTTCTCTCAATTTATGGGCCAATTCCTTTTTCTCTTCCTGGAACGTATGCACGTAATCGAAGGTCAATCCCCGCCGGGAGAGATATGTTCCCAGGTAAGCCACGGCATTACTGAAACTATCTCCCATACTTATAGGTGAGCAGTCGGGAGGGGAGAAAAGGTTGAACATTTGCATGGCATGGTAGGGGGGTTTATGATAGCGGACATAGTTCTTTTCCAGATCGCGGAAAGCACCCTTGTTAGTGCCTTTATCGCGGACGGCTTTTTCATATTTCTCAAAATCCATGTCATTGTGACCGATAAGCAAACAATTGATTTTTTTCTTCATGTTGATTCCTTTGGGTCAATAATTATTAAAAATTGAATTCCACATCCCTTTTTACTGCATTATCCCGAGTTTTTGTTTTCGTTCCCCGGATACCTTTGAGTATTCCCTTTTTTTCATCTTCGCTTATCATTTCAATATCTCCGAGGGTAACGTCAGGCTCACGCAGGACATGGTCGATAATATTACACCAATGCCGCCCCATGCGTTGAATGGTCTCTCTTTTGTATAGTCCGCTGAAGTATAAAAAATCTATCTTCAAACCCTGGGCTTTTTCCAATTGGAATACTTCCAGCAGCAGTTCGAATTTTGCCATATATTTATTCGACAAAAATGGTCTTAATTCGAATTCGGATATATTTAAACCGGGAATAGTTAAAAAGTCGACACGATAATTATTGAAGGCCAGCACAGCATCTAACAGCGGATTCCTGCCGGGTTCCCTCTCCAGGTTCAAGGTTTTTACCAGCCTATCGAATGGATAATCCTGGTTTTCAAAAGCTTGCAGCGCTGTGTGTTTTACTTCCGCCAGGTACTGCCGGAAACTTTTTTTCCATTGGGGAGCGGTTCTTATAGGAACTGTGTTGGCAAACATACCGATTGTATTGTGCAAGTCGCTGTGCCTTCTACCGGAAGTAGGAGTGCCCACCACCACATCTTCCTGCCCTGAATACTTTGCCAATAAAATACTAAAGGCAGCCAATAAAATCATAAATAAAGTGGTTCCTGTACCTGATGCCATGTTCGTTATTTTAGCGGTCATTGCACCGTCGATGTAAAATACGGTATGGTCTCCCACCAGAAGGTTAGCCGATTGTCTGGGAAAATCGGTGGTGATACTTAACCCTGGCGCTTTTTGAGCGAAACGCTTACACCAATAGTCTTCCTGCTTTTTAAAAATCGCTTGCGCCCGGGGGCTTTGCTCCCACAGGGCATAATCTTTATATTGGTACTTCAACTGCGGTAACGGGTTGTTGTTATAAAGGTTCATTATCTCCTGGATGAAGACCTGGAGGGAGGTGCCATCCGTTATTATGTGATGCATATCGATTAGCAGCAAATGCTTGTTTTCGGCAATTTTTGCTATGGTTACCCTTAGCAGCGGTGCCAGGGACAGATCAAAGGGCCGAACAAAATTTTTTATGAGTCCGGTGAAATCGGTGGGTAAACTGTCGGGTTCGGAAGTAAGACTTATATCTAAGTGCGAAATATCATGATATTCCACATCAATGTCCACGTAGTTGTGTATTTTTTGCACCGCTATATTCCCCCTGGAATGAAAAGAAGTTCTAAAGCTGTCATGCCGCTGGCTAATCTTTTCCAATGCCCGTTCCAATCGGTCTGCCTCAAAAACGCCTTCCAGAAAAATGCCGTGAAATTCGTTGTAGGACAAGCTTTTTTGATCCATCTGCTGCAGTACATACAGTCTTTCCTGGGCTGCAGACAACGGGTAAAAATCTTGTTCTCCCGCCGGTTCGATATCGGGACATTTCTCCATCCCGAAGCCTTCTTTTAACCGGTTGTCGATATAAGCGACCAGGGTTTCCAAAGTGGGATTCTGGAAGAAGTCTTCAAAATTCAATTCAAGGTGGAATGTTTTTTTGATTTTTAACAAAACCTGGTTAGCCATGAGCGAATGCCCGCCCAGGTCGAAAAAATTATCTCCTGGTTTTACCTGCGCGACTTTTAAGACATCCTTCCAGATCAATGCCAATTTACGCTCTGTTCCCATCATGTCCTCTATATATCGGCTCAATGTCCTTATGGTAGGGAAATCGAACATATCTTCAAAGCTAAGCTGGATACCCAGTTTCGAATTTAACTGGCTTATGACCCTGGTGGTATCCAGAGAATCTCCACCCAACTCGAAGAAGTCGTCATCTACGGAATTCGGTTGGATTTCCAGTATCTCTTTCCATAAAGCAGCAGTAATTTTTTCCATATCGTTAAATGTTTCCATTATCTCTGGGAGGGCATCTTCCGCCCTGGAAGTCTTGGGGTCCGACACTTTCGACTCTTCCTTGAGCCAGCAGCGGGTTTTGGCAAATGAATAACCGGGCAATTCGACTTTCCTCCCCTCCAGGAAAGTCATGGCATGCCAATCGATGTTAAAGCGCGCCAGGTACAGGGATTTTATCAGGTCCAGGAAAGGTGATTTACAGCATTCATCCAGGAAAAAAACATAGAATCCGCTTCCAGGAGTGCATTTTTCAGCTAATTTTGCCGACAGGGGCCCCTTTGGCCCCATATCGATGAAGGCTGTCGGCTCAGCAGCGGTTTCCCTTGAAATAAGCGCCTTTACCCTGGATTCCAGGTTTTCGATGGGCCTACTTTGATATAATGTCGCTTCGGCGACAGCTTCTTCCAGGGATATTTCCCGGGTAATTGCCCGTTTAAGGATGGCCCCGATACCTATTGCTAAAAATCTGTTGGAACTAATATTGCATCCTGAGGCCAGTTGGTAAAAAGCATACTGGAAGGCAAAATCCCGTACCTGGGGAGAGTTTTTATTGCTCGGCTGACATATAGATGTACACCGGTTAAAATGTTCATGGAAAACCGGGAACACAGTTTGAAAATGCTCAACCAGGGAACCTGGAATAGATGGATGGTCGGATAAGATAAATATATTTTTTTTCAATTCATTGTGAACAATGACCTGTTCTACGTTGGGAGAAGGAGAGGAGACAACCTGTTTAAGTTGTTCTTTTAGTTCCTCCGTATCCTGGGCAATGGTGGCAAAACGAATGGGATGATGCACCCTTCCCCGGGTCAATGTGAAAGCGATATCGCATAATTGGATGGTGGGGTTGTTATCAATATGTCTATACAGGCGGTGGATATTTTCCATTAATCCCTCAGGCCTGCGTGATGAAAGAGTGACCAGGTATTCCACGCCTTCCCTTTTGTCCTGGGTTTCACCTTTGCTTTCCTTTGCCGGCGGCACTTCCTCCAGCACCACGTGGACATTTGTCCCACTGACCCCCAATGAAGTAACAGCCGCACACCGAGGCAGGCCGTTCCTGGCTTCCCATTTTTTTAAGTGCTTATTCACATACACGGCGGAGTTTTCAAAATCAATGAGAGGATTGGGTGTATCAAAATGAACACACGGAAAGAGGATTTGATGTTTTAGGGAGAGTATGCTTTTAATCAAACCTGCCATACCGGCAGCGGTCATGGTGTGCCCCACATTGGATTTTATAGTGGAGATGGGACAGATTTTTTTCTTAGGGGTAAACTCCCGGAATGCCAGGTTTAATCCTTCGATTTCCAGGCTGTCTCCCAGTTGAGTCCCTGAGCCGTGGGCTTCTATAAAACCGATGTTTTTCGGGTGGACCCCGGCACGTTTCCATGCCCGGGTGATAACTTGTGTTTGCATGATGCTGTCCGGGGCAGTGGGGCTTAAGGAGCGGTGGCCATTATTATTCACTGCTGAACCTTTGATAACAGCATGTATTATATCCTGGTCTGCGATTGCTTCCTCCAGGGGCTTCACCAAAATACAGGCAGCCATCTCTCCATGTGACATCCCATTGGCAGCGGCGGAAAAGGCTTTTGATTTGCCATCCGGGGAATACATATCCAACTGGTCGGGTCCCCCCTTAAAGGGAAACAAAAAAAGGTTGGCAGCACCAACCAGGGCAAGATCGGTATCCTGCATGAGAATCTCGTTACATGCTTGATGCAGGGCTGTCAGGGCAGAAGAACAGGCAGTATTGGTCACCACGGCATTGCCTCTTAAATCAAACTGCCTGGCAATTTGGGCTGCCAAAAATTCCGATGAATTTCCAGTGATCAAAGTGGGGGAAAATTCATCTGCATGCCGATAATAATCGGAATCGGCATGGGCAATATAAACCGAAGTATTCGAACCCCTGAAGTCATCAATGTTGTAACCGGCATTCTCAAAAGTCTCATATACTATTTCCAATAACAGTCTCTGCAAAGGCCCCATGGTCTGTGCCTCACCCAATGATATGTCGAACAATTTATAATCGAATTTGTCGATATCTTCCAGGTAGCCGCATACCATATATTCGCCATCCGCTGGCAGGTTGGTATTTTTTTTTCTTCCGGGTGAGATATCTTTCACACTGTCTCGCCCTTGTTCCAGGTTTCGCCGGAGCTGGTCCAGGTTGGTGGCTCCCGGGAAGCGCCCCGCCATTCCTATGATTGCAATATCTCTAGTCATTTTTAGCTCTTAATTTTTAAAAGGTAATCTTGTCTTCTTTTTCGTACAATGTATTGTCACACCAGACATAATTCACCTGGTTCCATTTTGCAGCAGAAAGGACATCAGGGAAAAAACCGCAGCCTTTAAAATTTGCACTGGTATTACACAACAGTGGAATTCCGCTCAATTTTTCATATTCCCTCAAAAGTTCGGCTGCCACGGGGTTATCCTCCTGGGATGTTGTTTGCAGCCGCGCCGTTCCATCCAGGTGGATAATAGCGGGAATTTTCGCTCTCCAATTTTCTTTTACTTTGTGGTCAAACAACATATAAGGGTCCCTGATGCCTGGTTCAAATAGGTCCTTTGCCCTGTGTTCCAGGCATATGGGGGATACCGGTCGATAATCTTCCCTTTTTTTGATTTTATTTAAGATGTCTTTCATGCGGTGAGAAACCGCCGGCGCTATTATACTCCTATTTCCCAGCGCCCGAGGGCCCAATTCTGCCCTGCCGTTTAAAAAAACCACGGGTTCGTTGGTAAGATGCAGTAGGGCTGCCAACTCATTTAAATTGCAGCACCGGGATTTCCACCCACTGCCCGGGCAATTTTTGATAATTTCCGGTCCACTGTACACCTTCCAGTCCAATGAGATCGTGCCTGTTTTGGTTACCATGGCACAACAGGCAGCACCCAGTGCACTTCCTGAATCATTGGGAAACGGGGGGACATACACTTCATCAAATAGACTGCTGCCCCGAATGGCTGAATTCCATTTTATATTGAGGGCACAACCTCCTGCCAGGCATAAATTTCGACACCCTCTTGGGTGCCTGTTTACTTTTTTTTCGAGTTTTTTTATCAATAATTCTTCCAGGTAGGCATGGAAAGAATGTAAAATGTCTTCATCCGGGCAGCCATTGCCTTTTATCTTTTTTTTAAATTCATTGGCAAAGAGGTTGGCAAACCCCATGGGAGTATCGTAATCCCGGGTGTAGATCTCATCAAAGTGTTTAAACAACTCCTTCCTTACTTCTCCCAGGGCAATATAAGCCATAACTTTCCCGGCCACAGATAAATTGTCTTTGGCAAAATTTCCAGCCACTTTAAAGGGGCCGAAATACTGTGAAAAGATCGTATATATATTACCGATCAACAAAAATATAGGACCCAAATTTTCTATCTTCCGGGTACGGACATCAAAATAGTAAAGCCGTGGGTACATGCCTCCGTCCCAAACTAAAATGAATGAACTTTCAGCTCGTTTTGAAAAGGGGCTGGTGCAGTAAGCACCCATGACATGACTGGCAGCATGCAAAAAACTGGAGTATTCGAAGTTCTTGTCACCGATTTCCAACCCTGCAAGGGTCCATGCCTCGGTGATATCATGCTTTAATGTTTTCTCGCGGTAAGGGGCAATTTTTAATTGAATGGATTTACAGTGATTCCTGGCAGATAAGATATTATGACCGTCACCGATTTGCAAACGGGGTTGAATAGCCAGGGCATCCTGGTCGGTGCCCCCCCATCCGTCAAGGGCATAGATGTCCACTGAAGATAAATCATAACCACGTTGGCTTAAAATTTCCCATATAGAAGAGGTATCTTCTATACTGGTAAAGCGCGGATTATTGTTTAATTTTTCCATCTCTATGCTAAACATCAGTTTGCCATTTTCAATCAAGGCAACAGCTCCGTCATGGGTCATTTTTAAACCACAAATAATCATAATAATCTCCTAAAATTCAACATCTATCACTTTTAATTCTTTATTGGGGGTGTCAGCGGGGGCATTTTTTTTTGTAATGAAATCGGCCAAACTTTTTATGGTTGGTTTGTCAAATAGATCCTGGACTGTAATAATATGGGGAAAGTGTTGATTCAAGCGGTTATAGATCAGGATTAATTTTAATGAATTGCCGCCGATGGTAAAAAAGTCATCATGAATTCCCGGTTTGTCAATCCCCAATACATCCACCCATATGTCGGTCACCACCATTTCGGTTTCACTGGTCGGGGGTTGGTAATCCACTCCAACGGGCATATTCCTTTCAGGCTCCGGCAGTTTTTTCCTGTCTGTTTTTCCATTGGGAGTTAACGGTATCTTCTCCAATGTAACAAAATACGAGGGGATCATATACTCCGGTAGTTCTACTGCCAGTGATTTCCGCAATTGGGAAACAGTTAGGGGGCCTTTTCCTTCCGCCCTATTTAAAACAAGATAAGCGCATAAATAGTTTTCTTCTCCGTAGTCAGTGACCACGACTTCTTTTATTTCTTCAAGGTTTAATAACTGTTTTTCTATTTCTTCCAATTCCACCCTGAATCCCCTTATCTTAACCTGGTGGTCCATTCTTCCCAAAAACTCCAGATTACCATCGTACAGCCATCGAGCCAGGTCGCCAGTTCTGTATATTGTTGACTGGGTGAGTCCCGGGGCGGTTGAACAGGGGAAGAGAAATGGATTCCTCCGTATATTTTCCTTTGTAATTGGGGACCTGGAATTTGTTTGGGATTTGGAACCTGGGATTTGGAATTTTTCCCTTGTCAACTCCGGCCTGTTTAAATACCCCCTGGCCAGGCCATCTCCGGCAATACACAATTGGCCGGCGACCCCGAGGGGCTGGGTCCGGTTATAACCATCTAATATATATATACGCGTATTGGCTATGGGTTTACCGATATCCAGGGCATTTTGCCCTGTTACATCTTTTACCGTTGAAAAAACAGTGGTTTCCGTGGGACCGTAAAAGTTGTATATCTTTCCTTTTACCAGGGGTTTTACTTTTTCCAGCAGCGGTAAAGGCAATGCTTCCCCTCCCAATTGCAAATATCTCAACAATTGGAGACAACGGGCAGATTGATCATTCAATAACTGCAATTGCAAACGGGATGGGGTAACCGGGAGTATGGTGATATGTTCTCTTTCTATTACTAAAGCTGCTGCCTCGGCATCCAATTGCTCCTGCCGCCCGCCAATGAACACCCGGGAGCCGATTGCCAGGGGAAGGAGGGTTGCCAACCCGAAAAAATCAAAGGATAAAGGGGATAAAGATAGTACGCTGTCACTGGATTGATATTCCATAATACTTGTTATTCCCTTCATAAAATTAATTATTGAACGGTTTTCAATGACCACCCCCTTGGGTTTACCGGTGGACCCGGATGTGTAGATGACATATACGATATCAGTGGGAACATCAACCGGAGGCGGATCTGCCAATCCGGTTAGATACTTCTTGTTCTTTTCATTATTTATATATATATCCATCCCTTGCAGCGTGCTTTCCGCATTGCCATTGTCCCTGGTAATTAACCGTACATTTACACAGGAATCTACCAGCATATAGTCTATCCTGTTCTGGGGGTATTCGGTTCCGATGGGCAGATAGGCTGCGCCGGCCTTCAATATTGCCAGAAGACCGATCATCATTTCCAGCGAACGGTCAGCCATCAGGGCCACAATGGTTCCGGGTGAAATCCCTTTTTCCCGCAGTATCCCGGCCAGCCGATTGGATCGTTTATTTAATTCCAGGTATGTGACATACTTTGTTATCTTCCGGTTGTCTTTCTCATGTTCCATACATGCCAGGGCTATATGCCCGGGGGTTCTTTTTACCTGCTGCTCGAATGATTGCCGGTAGGTTTTGTCTGAAGCATATTCAGTGGCTGTATCGTTGAACTCATATAAAAATTGTCTTTTCTCTTCCCGGGGTATTATCTCCATTTCCCCTATCCTGGTAGCGGCGGTTGAAGCCTCAAGAGCATAAGACAGTATTGTCTTAAAACGATGGATGAATCGCGCTATTGTTTGTTCAGAGAAGAGTTTTGTGCTGTATTCAAAGGTGAGATGAAGCTGGCCTCCCTCTTCATACCCGATTAATGTCAGGTCAAGCCTTGATGTCTTGTTTTCATGATTATAGGGTATTAACCTCAAATCATGCATCTCTGTCATGTGTTTATCTCCCGGTTCCACATCGATATCCTGTAATATAAACATCACATCAAGCAGTGGATTGCGGCTCAAATCCCTGTTCAGTGTTACCTTCTCAACGAGGTCCTCGAATTGGTAGTCCTGGTTTTCAAAGGCTTCCAATGAGCGTTCTTTTAATTCTACTAAAAAGTGTTTAAATACTTTATCCTGGCAGGGGTAATTCCTTAATGCCAGGGTGTTAACAAAAATCCCGATGATCTGCTGTAAATCCGCATGATTTCGTCCGGCCACCGGTGTACCCACAATGATATCATCCTGGTTGCTGATTTTACTTAAAAAGATATTATATAATGCCAGCAGCAGCATGAACGATGTAACGCCTTCATCCCGGGCCAATCGATTTAATAGTGCGGTCTTCTTTTCTCCAATAGTGAAACCGGTGCGCCTGCCTTCAAAACTCTGCATCACTGGCCGAGAATGATCTGTAGGCAGATTAAGTATCGGTATTTCTCCCTTAAATTGATTTATCCAGTATTCTTCCTGTTTTTTTATACTCTCCTTTTGTTTGCCCTGCCATTCTGCATAATCCTTATATTGAAGTTTCAATGGTGTAGGCTCCTTACCTGCATAAAATGCCTTAAAATCCCTTATAAATAACTCGGAGGAGAAACCATCGGTGGTGATATGAGGCATATCAATGACCAGTATATGCCTCTTTTTCCCGGCTTTCACCAGGCTCACCCTGATCAGGGGGACCCTGCTCAGATCAAAGGGCTGAACAAAATCCCGTATTATTTTTTCTGCTGGTTTCATTTCTTTGCTGGCCGATTCTTGTTTTTGCATGTCAATATATACTGGTGCAAATTCAATATCATCGGGTTGATGGATTCTCTGAAACAGTTGCCTATCCAGCATGTGGATGGATGTACGCAAACTTTCATGCCTGGTAATCATTTTGAGAAAGACCTTACCCAACCTTTCCTTCTCAAGTTTTCCTTCCATTACCACAACGAAGGTTTCATTGTAGCCGATGCTCTCTTTTTTCATTTGCTGCAAGATGTAAAATCGTTTTTGTGTGGAGGACAGGGCGTAATATTCCTTTTTTTCTATTGATTCTATGGAAAAATAGGTGCTTTTTTCTTTATTTTTTATATGGATGGCCAGACCTTTAACAGTGGGCTGGGAAAAAAATTCAGCCAATGATATCACCACCTTCAATTCCTGGTGAATTTTGGCTATAACGGTGATAGCCTTTAGCGAATCGCCGCCCAATTCAAAAAAATCATCATCGATACCGATGCGGTCATAACCGAACAGGTCCTGCCATATCCGGGCCAGTATTTCCTGGCAGTGTCCGGCGGGAGGTACATAAGGACTCAGCAGGTGCGGCCGGTCAGCATATCCAGTGGACGGGCGGTTTTGCGCGGGTTCAGGCTCAGGGGCATTTTGCCGGTCCAGGAATTCCAATTTCACCCACTTATCGATCCTGGCGTTGAGGTCGCCGGCTGAGACGATTATTTGGCCGGGATAGGGATAATTTAAAATACGATGGAAGGTCTCCACCCCTTGCGCAGGTGTAATGGCAAATTCAGCCACGCTGGCTCCCATCGAGCCTGGGTGGGAGGTGTCATTGTCGGCAAACTCCCAGTCTGCCCAGTTTATCCCTATCCAGGTTTCCCCATCGCGGCGATTGGCATGATACGCAAATACATCCATAAATACATTGGCGGAGGCATAAGCTGTAAAAGTGAGTCCCCCCAGTATCGGTGCCAGGGAGGAGGTGAGTATGCGAAAATCAATTTTTTGGCCGCGGAACAGTGAGTCCAATACTAACAACCCCTCTATTTTGGGTTTAAATTGTTCTTCACAGTAGTTTTCGCTCACCTGCTGGATAGTGCCAGCCATGGAAATACCCGTATTGCCGGCGGCATGGATTATCCCGTTAATTGGGCCGAAATGAGTCACGGCGTAAGCTATGAATTTGGCCATCCCCGCATGGTCAGCTACATCCACAGCACAGTTCAAAACGTTTGCGCCCATTGCTTCCAGGTTGCGTATAGCTTTGATTTTGCGGGATATATCACCTTGGGGAAACGATTTAAGGTGTTGGTCCCATTCTGCCGGAGGCGGCAACGGGGTGCGGCCAGTTAATAGGAGCCGCGCTTTTACCCTTTTCGCCAGGTATTCTGCCAGCGTAAGTCCAATCTTTCCCAACCCACCGGTGATTAGGTAAATCCCTTTTTCTCTTAATCGCGCGATTCTTGCCGGAGGGGGTTCCAGGCGCAAGGGGTGATAGCTCGGTACCCAGAGGTAGCGGTGTCTGTAAGCCACCACCGATTCTTTGGGAGGGGAGGTCAATTCAACCAGCAATTGCTGGATTAACCTTTTTTCCTCCATACTTCCCCGGCCCGGAAGTTCCACGTCAATACTGCGACAGCTGATATACGGATATTCCTGGGGAATTACTTTTATCGGTCCTAGTACTGCGGCTTTCCCCGGTGCTAACTTTTCCGTTCCGGTAACCTCCTGGATGCCATTGGCGATAACATCCAACTGGATTTGTTTCCTCATACCCTGCTTCGCAATGGCTTTGGCCAGGAACAACAGGCTGTAAAAACCTTCATATTTAATGGTATCGGACCAGAAATCCACCGCCTCTTCACCAGTCTCCCGG
>Ga0055447_10000011_pt1 | contig 15417 bp, 3 predicted proteins | sample China_Galinas_Co_3_FD_57743 | JGI IMG/M metagenome (GOLD analysis project Ga0055447, IMG submission 57743) | Wetland microbial communities from San Francisco Bay, California, USA, that impact long-term carbon sequestration - China_Galinas_CordC_D2 | ecosystem: Environmental > Aquatic > Marine >... | reverse complement strand
TTTTGTTTCCATTTTCTGGGCCTGCATATTGGGGCATATTATACCGATACCCCTTGCTCTTGCCTTTATCGAAAGACATCGCTTCAAATTGTTTAATTCCTGGGGATTCCTGGATAATCCCTATTTGATTATTTCAAGAAAGGATATCCCCGGGTTGGCGAGATTTTCCGCAGAAAATAAACTGGACAGGCAGTATGCCGGGATAAAACAAAAAACAATATACATCGAAGATATGGAGAAAGAAGACGGGAAAGGGGAGATATATTATCCCCGGGAAGAAGATACTGCTTTTATCCAGTTTTCCTCCGGTTCAACCAGTCAGGCTAAAGGCGTTGTCCTCACCCATAAAAATTTGTTGATCAATATACGCGATATTGTTAAAAGTTATCAATCCCTTGACAGGGAAGAGCGGATGCTCAGTTGGGTGCCGATGACTCATGATATGGGTATTATCGCCCTGCACATGGTTTCGCTGGTTGCCGATTGGGACCAGTTCCTAATGCCTACCCGTTGGTTTGCGTTGAATCCCTCCGTGTGGTTAAGGAAGGTGTCGGAACACCGGATAACCTACACCGGTAGTCCCAGTTTCGGGTGTAAACATACACTGCGATTTTTTAAGCCTGGAAAAAACGAGGACCTGGACCTATCATGGCTTCGCCTTATTTTAACCGGGGCCGAGCCTATTTCGGCGGAAGTTTGTCACGAATTTTATCGTACGTTGGCTCCTTTTGGCTTGAAAAAGACGGCAATGTTACCGGCCTACGGGCTGGCAGAAGCAAGTGTAATAGTCACGCTTACCGACCCCGCCCGGGAGTTTATCGAAGTTCACCTGGACAGAAATACGATTAATATCGGGGAAAAAGTAATCCTGGTGGATAAAAATTCAGGTAATGCCGTCACATTCGTAGATGTGGGTATACCGGTGGATAATTGTTCCGTAAGGATTGCAGATCAACGCTGCCGGCCGGTAAGCAGTGGAATTATAGGACATATCCAGGTTAAGGGCGGAAATGTTACCTCCGGGTACTACAACAATAAAGAGGCCAATTCGAGCCTAATCACCCCTGACGGTTGGCTGGACACCGGTGACCTGGGGTACTTGAAAGGCGGGCGGCTGGTAATTACCGGCAGGGTAAAAGATACGATATTTGTGAACGGGTTGACTTACTATGCTCATGAAATCGAGTTTGTTTGTGGGGAATTAGCAGGATTGAAATACTACAGGACTGCAGCTTGTGGGGTTTTTAATCCTCAACTGCAATCGGAAGAAATTATCTGCTTCGTGGAGTATAAAAAAAGGAATTTGGAAGATTTCCGGCCTTTAGCAGCCGCCATAAGAAAACATGTAGTAAAAAAAGTCGGTGCCGCAGTATCCCATGTAATCCCGGTAAAAAAAGTCCCCACCACCACCAGCGGAAAAACCCAGAGGTATCAATTAAAGCAGAGTTATTTGCGAGGAGAATTCGATCCGGTTCTTAAAAAGCTCTCTTCTTTACAGCCTAAAAATTAGCCAATCTGTGGATATACAGCCGTTTTAAATTGGATACTTCTCATTTAAAGTGCCGGGACCTTATTATAGTACCATTGAAAAATAAGAAATGATGCACAGGAGGATTGCTTAGAATGAACATGTCAAGAGTAAAATATCCATTACCGTTGAAGATCGCTGGTGTTGGCCGGTATTTGCCCAAACATATCGTATCCAGCAGGGAGTTGGAGGAGAGGTGTGGTTTGGAGCCGGGTTGGTGTGAGCGGAAACAAGGGGTGCGGGAACGCCGTTGGGTCGAAGATGAGACCGTGTCGTTTATGGCAGCGGAAGCAGCAAAAGAAGCAGTCGCCAATGCCGGTATGAGCCTGGCAGATATCGATTTGATTATTGGTACCTCTCAGGCCAGCGATCAGGCGATACCGGCAGGTAGTTCACTGGTCCAACAAGAATTGGGCCTGGGGGATTCCGGTATTCCCTGTATGAATATAACCGCTGCCTGCCTGGGCTTTATCGTGGCCATGGACCTGAGCGCCAATTTGTTGATGGTAGGACGTTATCGCAATATCCTTATCCTCACCTCGGAAATCACCTCTTTTAACATGGATTTTAATAACCCCAATGTGTGTACTCTAATGGGGGATGGGGCAGCGGCCGCGGTGGTGACCCGGCCTTTGCCAGGTGAATCCAGTGGAATCCATGCCGTACACATGGAAACCTACAGCGAAGCTGCACAAGCCAGTTCCATCTATAGAGGCCCTGTCCGTAATACCCTTTTCAATAAGAATCTCCCCTCCAGTGGTATGGAGTTTGATTATGACCCCCAGGGCATTCAGACTGCAGCTATGAAATATAACCAGAAATTCCTGGCAAAGCTTTGGCCCATGTCCAATAAAGACATCATCAAGCTGATTATCCCCAACCAGGCCAGTCGGTTTAGCATAGACATGATGAAGTTTGTTTTCCCCGCGGATAGGATAATGGGGGTTATAGATCGTTATGCCAATTGTGGGGCAGTGGGTTATCCTCTGGCTCTTTATGAAGCCATTTCCCGGGACCGGATTCAAGGAGGCGATATGGTGTTGATGCAGGGGGGTGGCGCGGGTTTTTCGCTGGTGGGCATGGTCTTTGTCTATTAAAAATAACAGGAAAAAAAATGGTTTTTGTATATTCTATGGTTAAATTTACATTTATACTTGACATATACCTGTTGAACAATTATAATTAAATATCAAATCAGAAGAGAAGTGAGAAGGTTTATGATTGATCGACCAGGTAGTGATTTCAATGATTCCTGTTTTTTGATGTAAATTTAAAAAACGAAATAATATAAAAATAGGAGGTTTAAAAAATGAAAAAGATGCGTTTGTTTACAACCTTTGTCTTGTTGTCACTATTTGTTATTTTGAGCACCAATGCTCATGCTGGTATTCTCGATTGGAAATTAGTCTCTGTAAGCGATGTGAAGGATAATTCCAGCCTGGTGCATTGTGTTTGGGATACTGTCCGTCCCCCCTATGGCCCCTTTGACAAGATTAAGCTTCACCGGGTGGTGAAGAAGAGCAAGATGTTCTTTAACCCGAAAGTAATTTTTATGATCCCCGGGACCTGGAATGCTGCGGGGTGGTCGGATATCACCGATCCCGATATCAATACCATGCTCTTCCTGGCCAAAAACAACTATGATGTTTATACCCTTGATTTTCGCTCCAATAACATACCTGATATGAATTATGAGCAATTTACCGAACTTGGGATCGATATCAGCGCTGCCACTGATTGGACATATGGGGTATTCCGGGAAGATATCAAGGACTGTGTGAATTTCATCAAAACGTTATCATCGGTAGATAAGGTATTTATGAGTGGATTTAGCCGGGGTGGTTATCATATGTATAACTATGCGCGTAAATACCATGATGATCTCCGGGGAATTGTGGCATTCGATATCATTATCAAAGATTTACCTCCCCAGGGCACTCCCATGGATGAAACCATGTACAACCAGGTTGTAAGTCTTTTTAAAGCCGGAATGTTGGTGGACCCCGATACATTAGAACCGATGCCCTGGGTCTACGGGGTTTTCTTCCTGGATACCTTAAATTACAATAACTGGAAGCTGGCAGGGGTTCTTCCCTTTTGTAAAAATATGGTGGGATCGCCACTTCCCACGGATTTTCCCGTGATTTCCGATTATGTGGCCGATAACGTTCATCACCTGTGGGATTATTTCCAGCTAGGAGAAGGGGCTTTATCCAATTATCACGGCGGTTACATTGACCGGGAGGTCCTGGTTAAAGCAGTCAATGAATTTTCACGGTATTATCCGCATATCCAAACGTTGGAAGACTCCCAGATGGAAGCCTATGATGATGTTCCCTATTTCGATTATGATGATAACGATATATACCTTCCCATGGTGGCATTTTTAACCAATTACGTTGGCTGTGCTTATAGTAATTGCTTGATGGATATATTTCCCTATGTCACCCGGAGCGATGACGTTACCGTGCACCTATTGCAGGGCTATGGCCATATGGATGTAATGTTTGGTAAGGATTCATTAACCGATGTGAAACAGCCGCTCCTGGATTGGTTAAATGCCCATATGGACGGCGGAAGTTCCCAGGCCCTGTCCTGGCAGGCCCCTGAACATCAGTTCGTTGATTCACTATTAAATCTTATAAAACCTTTATTCGAGGAAAACTAAAAAACAAAGTACACATTACATTTACAGCACTGTAAATGGTAAGAGAATAAAAACATTGCCGGAGTTTATCGGTCATTGACGGGGGGCAGTGACCAATAAAGAGGGCTGGTCTCTACCTTTTCCAGGAAATTAACTATAACAATGGAGGGGAATAAAAAATGTACAGGGATAAAACTTTCAGGGAAAAGAACAATAATAGTTCTTATCAAATTCAAAGGGTTTCCGGTCATCTACAAACCGAAATTAACCGTTTGGCCGCCCAGGTGGAGTTATTCTGGGGAAAAGAATTGAAACATTATAAGGAATACGGATTAACAGATGGTATGTCAGTAGTGGAATTGGGCAGCGGTCCGGGGTTTTTATCGGAGAAAATCCTCGGTGCATTCCCCGGTATAACACTCACCGGCGTGGAGATCGATCCCATCCTGGCGGAGATTGCGCAGCAGCGTTTAAAAAGAAAATATTGCCGGCGGTTTCAAATTGTTCAGGCCTCCATCATGAATATGGGGCTGTCTGAAGATACCTATGACTTTGCCATTGTCCGGTTGTTGATCGAGCACCTCCCGGACCCTGTCCAGGCAGCCAGGGAAGTGTACCGGGTCCTGAAGCCCGGGGGCAAGACGGTATTTATCGATAATGATTTTGAAATGCACCTGGTGACCTATCCGTCTATCCCGGAATTAAGAGAGCTTTACCAGGCCTATTGCCAGGCCCGCTGCGCCGAAGGCGGTAACCCCAGGATCGGCCGGGAATTACCCCGCATATTGAAAAAAGCAGGGTTCGTCAACATTGATTTCGAGGTGATTGCTGCTCACAACGAAATCCTGGGAGATGATATATTTTTCAAATCCCAGGGGGTGGGTATTCCCACCAAATTGGTACAGGATGGATATCTATCCAGTAAATTATTAGGGAAAATCTCCGTGCAGTGGCGAAATATCGTAAGGAATCAAGACCATGCCATTATCCGGCAATTATACATGGGGATCGGAGAAAAGGCCAACTAACATTTAACATTTAACATGTGGATGGAGTAATGATGTAGATTACTTCAAGGGGAACAAGGGGGCTTGCCCCCTTGCCCAACATTCCATTATCCCAACATCCCATGCAGTCATGCAACCATGCAACCATGCAGTCATGCCAATAAAGGTTCCATATCATGAAGAAGAGTTCTGCCAATCATAACAACCAGGGCATTTTAATTAAAATTGAAGAAGAAATTGCCCGGTTATTAAAGAAACCCACGGAGTCCCTGGATTTTGAGGCCAGTTTCCTGGAATTGGGAATCGATTCCCAACTGGGAGTAGACCTGGTGGAAGGGCTTAGTAAAAAGTTGGGTATCCGCTTGGGGCCGGAGGTGATTTTCGATTACCGGGGACCGGTAGAACTGGCCCGGCACATTGCAGAGACATATAGAGACCAATTGCCGGCCCCGCCGGCATCCTCCGGTATAAAGGCCGGGGGCCCGGACAGGGAAGATATTGCCATTATCGGGATATCGGGAAGGTTTGCGGATTCGGAAGATCTGGAGGAATATTGGCGGCACCTGGAAAAGGGACGCTGCTGCATCAAGGAAATCAATCGCCATGGCTGGCATGAAGCGGTTTATTATGATCCCCACCCGGCAAAAGGCAACAAATCCGTCAGTAAATGGGGAGGATTTTTAAAGAGGATTGATACCTTTGATCCGTTGTTTTTCAACATATCACCCCGGGAAGCCCAGCGAATGGACCCCCAGCAGCGGCTGTTCCTGGAAGAAAGTATGAAGGCTTTTGAAGACAGCGGCTATTCCCCGGGAAGACCGGAAGGCCAAAAAATAGGGGTGTTTGTCGGCGGCCGGGGCATGGATTACCAGGAACAGGCACTGTTAACACAGGACATCGATTCCCGGATCTTTTTAGGAAATGATATGGCTATTCTTTCGGGAAGGGTTTCATATCATTTCAATCTAAAAGGGCCTAATATCACTATCGATGCAGCCTGTTCTTCTTCCCTGGCAGCCCTTCACCTGGCCTGCGAGAGTATTCGCCGGGGAGAATCGGAACTGGCATTGGCCGGCGGTGTATTTCTTTTACCTTCCCCCCGGTTTTATATCATGGCCTCTAAAGCGGAAATGCTTTCATCCCGGGGAAAATGCCGAACCTTTAACCAGGAAGCCGGCGGCATGGTGGTGGGGGAAGGTGTAGGCGCAGTGGTGTTGAAACCCTTGAAAAACGCCCGGGAAGACAATGATCATATCTATGGAGTCATCAAAGGCTCCGGCATGAATCATAACGGCACAACCCGGGGTATCACCGCCCCCGGTACCATCCCCCAAAAGGAGTTAATTACCCGGGTCTGCCGGCAGGCAAATGTTAACCCGGAAACCGTCACCTATATCGAAAGCCAGGGAACCGGCACCCTATTGGGAGACGCCATTGAATTTAAAGCCTTAACCGAGGCGTTTGCAGTATTTACCGATAAAAAACAGTTTTGCGCCATTGGGTCCCATACTCCCAATATGGGACACGCCATGAACGCCGCCGGTATGGCCGCGGTATTTAAAATACTCCTGGCCATGAAGCATAAAACCCTCCCGCCTTTTATTGGCCTGGACAAAATAAACAAAAATATTCATCTCCAGGACAGCCCCTTTTATATCAACACCACGAAACAGCCGTGGGAGCAATCCAATGATCAGCCCTTACGGGCAGGGGCCGGGTCCTTTGCTTTCAATGGTTCCAATTGCTATGTCATCATTGAAGAAGCCCCGAAACCGGATGCCCGGGATACGGCAATAAAACAGCGTTCCCCCGGGAAACCCGATTATTTGATCCCCCTGTCTGCCAAAAACCAGGCGGCGCTGACACAGAAACTGGCGGACCTGGCCGCCTGGCTGCATGAAGAAAAAGAAAAAGAAAAAGAAAAAACCTCACCTTTCCACGGCATTGAAAATATGGCTTACACCCTCCAGGTGGGAAGAAGTCATTTTCCCCTTCGCTGTGCATTGGTGGTCAAAGATATCCATGACCTGGGGAAAAAAATAAGAGAAATACTGGAGAGCGGTTCAACAACGGATTATGTGGATAATCTCACTGGATACCAGGGCCCCACAAAAGAGAAATGGACCTCCGGCCAAAGTCAAGAATATCTCTTCAAAGAAGCAGCCGGTAAGTTGATGGATGAAATGCAAGAAGGCGGGGCCTTGAGTGAAAATAGCCGCAAAGAAAAGCTGTTGGCACTGGCGGATTTATATGTCACCGGGAATGACCTGGATTGGGAAGCTTTATACCAGGATGAAAAAGGAGCTTACTACAGATTGTCCATGCCTGTTTATCCTTTTGCCCGTGAACAGTACTGGATTGAGGGAGATAACCGGTATGACGGGAATCGGCAGGAGGTAATCGCTGAAGGCACGCCGGCAGGGGAAGAGAAAAAAAACCGGCCTTCAATCCTGGAAATAGCCATTGACAGGAACAAGCAGCCTTTGATGGACAGTGAGACAGCAGCCCGGGTTGAAAAGGGACTGGAACAAGTGCTCAACCTGGCCCATCATTTAATACTGGGCGTTTTCCAACGGATGGGGGTGTTTCAAAAGGGAAATGAGCAATACGGCAAAAAGCAGTTGATACAGCAGTTGAAAATCATTCCTCTCTATTCCCGTTTATTTGCAGCCTTACTGGATATCCTGACCCGGGCCGGGTTCATTCGCACCACGGCTGCTCCCCACGGAGATGACCTGGAGATCAACACCACGCCAAAATTGGATGATCCCCTTCTTAAAAGGGAATTGGACGGGGAAAACCTTGAGAACACCGTTAATCGCCTGCTGGAGGATTACCCGGAAATCCGGCCCTATACCCGGCTGTTATGGGCGACCCACCGGGAGTATCCCGGGATATTGCAAGGGGAGATACCGGCCACGGATGTGATGTTTCCCCACTCTTCCATGGAATTAATGGAAGGGATATACCGGGGGAATTATACGGCAGACTATTACAATCAATTGGCAGGCTGGGCCGTGGTGTCATATATCCGGGCACGACTGCCCATGCTGGCCGGGGGTGATAAAATCAAAGTCCTGGAAATCGGCGCCGGAACCGGTGGAACCAGTGCGGTGCTGTTCGAGGCGATCCGGCCTTATGCCGATCAATTGGTATACGTTTATACCGATATTTCCGCCGGTTTTACCCGGTATGGAAAAAAGCAGTATGGATCAAAAAATCCCTTTGTGGTGTTTAAAGTCCTGGACATTGAAAAAGAGATAACCGGCCAGGGTTATGAACCCGGTGATTTCGATATCCTTATCGCCACCAATGTCCTGCACGCCACCCGCAGTATCCCGCAAACCCTGGCTAAAGCCAAAATACTTTTAAAGAAAAACGGTTGGTTATTGGCCAATGAATTGACCGGTGTCCTGGATATTTATACCATTAATTTCGGGCTGCTGGAGGGATGGTGGTTGTACGAAGATGAAACCAACCGTCTGCCCAATTCCCCGCTGTTGGGCCCGGATACCTGGCGGCGTCTCCTCCAACAGGAAGGTTTTGATCATGTGCTTTTATTGGGGCCCCCGGCCCCCAATGAGAAATGCATCAGCCAACATGTGATCATCGGCGAATACAACGGCCCGAAGGAAGCCGGGGCAAAAACAATACCAACGGCATTGTTCAAAGCAGCCGCCTCCCCCAAACCAATATCCTCGAACCGGCAATTCAATATAGATACCGGGAAAGGAGAACTGTACCAACAAGTGGAAGATCAAATCCTGGATATCCTGGCGGAAATCCTGGAAATAAATAAAAACCGGTTGGACCCGGGAACACCCCACACCGATTTAGGGGTGGATTCTATCCTGGCCATCGAGATTATCGAGCGCATCAACCGGGAACTGGGAACCCGGTTAAAGTCCACCGACCTGTTCAATTACCCCACGGTCAAGAGGCTAGCCGGTTATATGGTAGAAAGATGGGGGGGACCGCTTACTGGATCGCTTGCCGATGAAAGAGAAGATTTATTGGCCCACCGGGAAGAACCACAGCGGGACAACATGAGGAGCATGGCCATTGCCGTCATCGGGATGGCGGCCCGCTGCCCGGGGGCCGGCGATATCGATGAATTCTGGCAAAATTTAACCGTGGGGAAAAATTCCATCCGGGAAGTCACCCGTTGGGAAATAGACAGCTTTTTTGATCCTGATCCCCAAATCCCGGGTAAGTGCAATTGCAAATGGGGAGGATTTTTATCCGGCATCCATGCCTTTGATCCTTTATTTTTCAATATCTCCCCCAAAGAGGCGGAATCAATGGACCCCCAGCACCGGCTTTTCCTGGAAGAAGCCTGGAAAGCCCTGGAAGATGCCGGATATTCCGATAAAGACCTGGAAGAAGCCAGGTGCGGCGTATTTGTGGGATTCAATCTCTCGGACTACCAGAGAGTGCTGGAAAGAAATGGGGCATTACCCGGGGCTTATACCTTTACCGGAAACCATGAGGCGATATTATCGGCCCGGCTCTCTTACTTTTTGAATTTGAAAGGTCCGGGAGTCACGATAAATACTGCCTGTTCCGCCTCATTGGCCGCGGTTCACCTGGCCTGTGAGAGTATTCGCTGCGGGACCAGCGATATTGCCATTGCCGGGGGGGCCCAGGTGATGAATACACCGGAATTGTACATTAAAACCGGCAGAGCCGGGATGTTGTCCCCGGTGGGACTGTGTAAAACCTTTGATAACAGCGCTGACGGTTTTGTGCCCGGTGAGGGAACCGGGGTGGTGGTATTAAAACCCCTGCAAAACGCCCTGCACGACAACGACCATATTTACGGGATTATCATGGGCTCCGGGATTAACCAGGATGGTAAAACCAGCGGCATCACCGCCCCCAGCGCCCCTTCGCAAACCCAACTGCAATGCCGGGTGTACGACAGCTATAACATTGATCCCGGAACCATTACTTACGTGGAAGCTCACGGCACCGGCACCCGCCTGGGAGACCCCATTGAAATCGATGCCCTGACCGCTGCCTTCAAAAAATACACTTCCGGGAAACAATTTTGCGCCATTGGCTCGGTGAAAACCAATATCGGGCATACCGGCGCCGCCGCCGGGATCACCGGCCTGATCAAGACGCTGTTGTGCCTTAGAAATAAACAACTGGTCCCCTCTATTAATTTTCAACAGGAGAATGAATTCATCAATTTTAAGGACAGCCCCTTTTACGTCAACACCCGGCTAAAGGACTGGGAACCTCCCCAACGGGTTCCCCGCACAGCGGCGGTCAGTTCCTTCGGCTTCAGCGGCACCAATGTGCATGTGGTTCTCCAGGAAGCCCCCCTGGCTGTTTCGCCCTCGTCTATTAAACCACCAGCCAAAACTCCTCCTTACTATTTGATCCCTATTTCCGCCAAAACCCAAACCGCACTGGAGCAGAAATTCAAAGACTTGATCGCCTGGCTGGAGAAAAAAGGAAGCAACTGTCGGTTAAGCGACATTTCTTATACATTATTGGTGGGACGGAGTCATTTTTCCCATCGGTCGGTTCTGCTGGTCAGGGCCGGCGATGACGCCGCCCAACTGCGAAAACATCTGCGCACTATCCTGGAAGAAAAAGACACCAACAACAAGAAAGGGGCGGTGTGGGAAAATTATTTAACCGAAACCCGGGAGGACCCCCAATTTAAACCTTCACCGGCTTTACAGCAGTTGGGAGAAGAATTGACCCGGGAATTGCAAACGTATCATCAAGGCAGGCAAACCAGTGCGGAGTACAGGAAAAAGTTATTGGCCCTGGCGGACCTGTACGGCAAAGGGTATGACCTGGACTGGAACATGCTGTACCGGACCGGGAACTGCCGCCGGATTTCCCTTCCCACTTATCCTTTTGAAAAGGGTCACTACCGGGCAGCCGGGTCCCCGGCTGCACAAACTGACAGCCGATTCAGCACTGACAGTCGCGGCTGTCATTCCCTGATAGACGGGGTGAGCCTGGAGCATAGTTTAAACCGGGGTGTGGTTTTCCGGAAGACATTGGATATAAATGATCTCATTCTCAAAGACCACCAGGTTCAAGGCCGTGGTATTCTTCCCGGGGTGGGGCACCTGGAAATGGCCCTGGCTGCAATTTCCCGGTTGAAAGACACCCCGGTCAATGCAGTCAAAGGGTTATGCTTAAAACAGGTTGCCTGGCTGCAGCCCCTGGAGGTGTCACAGCAGCAAGGAAAAAAAGACATTCTTATAGTTGTGGGTAAACAGGAGGAAATTGACAATACCTACACCTATGAAATAAAAAGCCATCATCATGGTCATCCTATTTTGTATTCCCGGGGTGAAATTAGCGGCGATTTATTATCTCCCGGCCAACCCCCGGACCAACAGCAGTTATCCATCGGGGATATCAAGGCCCGCTGCACTCAGCACCTGGACGCCAACACCTTTTATGCCAATTTTGCGGCAGTGGGGATTACCTATGGTCCTTATTTTAAAGGAGTGGTCCGGGCCTGGGGAAATGAACAAGAGGCATTAGCAGAGTTGAGCCTGCCCCCTGCATTTGCAAAGGAGCGCCCCGGCCATATCCTTCATCCCTGCCTGGCGGATGGGGCGCTGCAAACGATAATGGCCGTATGCCATCCCGGTAACCCGATGCGCCGGCACAGCACCGTACCTTTTACCGTTGAAGAAGTGGAAATTTTACATCCACAACTCATCGAAACACACGGCTACTCTTATGTAAGGGCAGCCGGGCCCAACCGGTTTCATGTGGCCCTGTTGGATGAGAAAGGCAGCGTATGCATAAAATTCCATGAGGTGGCGGTGCGGGAATTAAAAACAGCGGCGGCTTTTACCGATCCCCACCGCGGCTCCCGCCAGGTTTCTTTTTACACCCCGGGGTGGAAACCGCAGCCCTTACCCGCAGGTGAAAACAAGCGTTTTGACGCAGTTCTGATTCTTTATCCCCCATTTTCCTCTTCTTCTCCGGGTTCTCCATCCGGTCCCATGGGAGCGGAGTTTAAGAAGGCATTGGCTAAAGCCCATGGAAAAGACCGGGTGACGGAAGTGGAACTGGAAACGGGAAATGCCTCGAACCTCCGGGAATGTCTCCGGCAGCTTCAGTCAAATGAAACTCCCCTGGTCTATTTCCTGGGCGGACTGCCAACGGATGATAGAGATGATATCCATGACCTTGACCTTGAGAAGTTGGAGCAAAGCCAGGAACTGGGGGTGCTGTCCTTGTTCCGCCTGGTAAAGGAGTTGAGTGGCGGCGGTTATTCCCGGCAGTCCTTAACATTGAAAGTAATCACCGGCGATGTGCATCAACCGCAGCCGGTGAATCCTGGAAACAAGGGTGCGATTAATCCCTACGCCGCAAGTCTCCACGGCCTGGTGCGCTCCCTGGTCAAAGAGTTCCCCTCATGGGAAACCAGTTGTATCGATATCAGCCTCGAGGAAATGAAAGGCAAACCAGGTCAATGGGAACACCTGGCGCGGCAGGTGATTGAAGAACCCGGCTCTAGCGATGGAAGTGAAGTGGTGATCCGGGAAGGGAAACGTTATGTCCGTACCCTGACTTCAATCAAATTTCCACCCCTCGATCAAAAAAATCAAGAAACCGGCTCCACCCCGGTTCCCTTTAAACCCCGGGGGGTTTACTGTATCCTGGGAGGCACCGGGGGTATCGGGCTGGAATTGGGACTTTTCCTGGCCAAAACAGTACAGGCCCGGCTGGTATTGATGGATCGAAATCCGTTGGACCAATTGATCCCCGGCCAAAAGGAAAAAATTGCCCGCATTGAATCCGGCGGGGGGCAGGTATTGGTGGTGCCGGTGGATGCGGCAGACCACCAAAGCATGGCAGCGGCGGTAAAAAAAGCCAATACCCATTTCGGCAAAATCAACGGTGTGTTTCATTCTGCCATTGCACTCAAAGACCGGTTATTGGAAAACATGGATGAAACCGACTTTCGTGGGGTATTGGCCCCTAAAGTCCGCGGCAGTGTGGTATTGTTTCGTGTGTTCCGGGAACAAAACCCGGATTTTATTATGTTTTTTTCTTCGGCCCAGTCATTTATCGGGAACCCCGGCCAGGCCAACTATGCTGCCGCATGTACCTTTAAAGACGCTTTTGCCCATTTTCTCAACCGGCAGATTCCCGGTTTGGCGCGGGTAGTCAACTGGGGGTACTGGGGAAGTGTGGGCATTGTTGCCTCCGAAGACTACAAACAGCGGCTGGCTGCCCAGGGGATGCACTCCATTCAACCTTCCGAAGGCATGGCCGCGATTCAACAAATATTGTCCCATGATTTTAAACAGGTGCTGGCCATCAAGGCAGAGGTCCCCTTGCTGGAAAAGATGGGAGTTGAGTGGCATCGTACCTGGCAGCGTTATCCTCACCACCTCCCTCCTATACTCCGGGAAACAGTTTCATCCGTCAACGCGGTCCGGTCACAAGAAGAGAATGCCCAAATCCCCGGCTTTCAACAGACCTACGGCAGAACCGAAGCCTTCGGCCAATATCTGCTGCTGCATATCTTCAGGGAAATGGGGGTATTCCACCGCAGTGGGGAACGGTATGATGCAGGGGAATTAAAACAGCAGTTGGGAATTGTCCCCGCTTATTCCCGGCTCTTCACCGCCCTGTTGGCAATCCTGGAAAAAGCGGGATTTATTTCTATTCATCACCGGGAGGTTATCACCTCCGGGGCATTGGATGACCGCCAATTGAACGCCCGGGCTGCCGGCGCTGCCCTTAAGCAAGAAAAGCAGCGATTGACAAAGGAAGCACCCACGGTGCAGCCCCATATAGACTTACTATGGGCCTGTTTGACCGCTTACCCCCGGGTCCTCACCGGCCGCGGGAATCACATGGAAGTCATGTTTCCCGGGGGGTCCCGGGCCTTAGTGCAAGGTATATACAAAGAAAACCCCTGTATTGATTTTTATAACCGGTTGGTGGCCCGGGTGGTGAACCAGTATATTGAACACAGGTTTAAAGAGAATCCCCATGAACCGCTCAACATCCTGGAGGTGGGGGCGGGAACCGGGGGAACCAGTGTATTTGTACTGGAAGAAATAAAACAATACCACCAAAAAATAAACTACTACTACACCGATATCTCCGCCGGCTTTACCCGGTACGGCAAGGAAAAATACGGTGAAACTTACCCCTTTATTCAATTCCCGGTGCTGGACATTGAAAAGGACCCCCACCGGCAGGGATTCGAACCGGGCGGCATGGACCTGGTATTGAGCAGCAATGTGCTTCATGCCACGCGACGTATGGACAATACATTGGAACAGTGCAAACGGCTGCTGAAAACCAATGGTGTTTTAGTCATCAATGAAATCACCCATTTGTGGGATTTTGCTACCCTGACCTTTGGCTTGACTGACGGGTGGTGGTTATATGAAGATGAAGAGAACCGAAGGGAAAATTCTCCCCTGCTCAGTCCCGGCCGATGGAAAAGGGTGCTTGCCGCTAATGGATTCAAGAATATCCATCTATTGGGGATACCGGGCCTGGAACCGGGAGAAATGGAGCAGGCGGTGATTGCGGCTGAAAGTGATGGCTGGATAAAAGAGTTGACAGCGGCTCCCCAGGGGCAAACAAGCACGGCAGCGGCACCCCGGCAGTCCGCCCGGCCAATCGCACCCAACAGGACATTTATCACGCACCTGTCCGGGGGGGAACTGCGGGAAAGAACCCTGGAGTATATCAAAGGGGTGTTCGGCAACGTTTTAAAAATAGAGAATACCCGGCTGGATACCCGGGCTACATTTGAAAATTACGGTGTGGATTCCCTGGTTACCCTGGATATCAACAGTGAATTTGCCAGGACTTTTAAAAAGCTCCCCACCACCCTCTTGTTTGAGTATACCACCATGGAGGCATTGGCGGATTATTTTATTCGCTCTCATCGCCAGCAGTTGGAACAAGCAGTGGGCTGCACCGAAGCACCTCATGCCGGTATAAGTGTTATCAAGGAAGTAGAGACCCCGGGGACACCCGGCCAGTATATGGAGGATATTTTCAAGAGCAGAGCCGCCGGTACGGGCGATACCGCCGGGACAGTGACAGATACCCGGGAACAGTCATTCCCGGATACCCACCGGGGGGGGATGACTGACATTGCCGTCATCGGTGTATCCGGGCGATATCCCCAGGCCCCCACCCTGGAAGATTTCTGGGAGAACCTGGCGCACGGCCGCGATTGCATTACCGAAATTCCCCCGGTCCGCTGGAAC
>Ga0055447_10000010_pt1 | contig 15502 bp, 4 predicted proteins | sample China_Galinas_Co_3_FD_57743 | JGI IMG/M metagenome (GOLD analysis project Ga0055447, IMG submission 57743) | Wetland microbial communities from San Francisco Bay, California, USA, that impact long-term carbon sequestration - China_Galinas_CordC_D2 | ecosystem: Environmental > Aquatic > Marine >... | reverse complement strand
GCCCACCGGCAGTTGTTCACCCGCACAGAAAATCCATTTCAAAGATGCTAATTTGCTGCCCCCTTCTTTGCCCATGGCCAGGAAAAATGTGTGAAGCACGGTTGGGGTAAAAGAAAGAGCGGTTATGTTATGAATTTCAATGGTGTCCAGTATCTTTCTCAAATCAGTTTCGGTATCCGGTTCCAGGAAACAAAGCTGCGCACCACCCATATACCAACTAAAGAACTCAATGACTGAGACATCAAAGGTAAAGATGGTTTTTTGGAGAAAAATATCTGCGGTTGTCAGTGGATAATTTTTTTGCATCCAGACCAGGCGGTTCACCACTGCTGCATGGTCGACGATAACACCTTTGGGACGACCGGTGGAGCCGGAAGTATAGATGACATAAGCCAGGTTGGCTGCTGAGACAGCCCATCCGAAGGTTGAGGTGGAGTGGCTCTCAGGGGTTTCCAACTCATCCAGTGCAATCACCTGGACTGTATTTCGGGCCAAAAATGGCGATTGGAATCGGTTATGAGTTAAAACGATGTTTATGGAAGCGTCCGACACCAGGAATTTTATATGTTCTTCCGGGAAACTGATATCAAGGGGTAAATAGCAGCCGCCGGCTTTAAGAATTCCCAGTATCCCAATCATTAACTCCAGGGACCGGCCCAGCATCAGCCCTACACACCGATCGACTTTCAATCCTTTTTCTTTTAAAAGTACTGCCAACCGGGTGGATTTCCTGCTTAGTTCTTTGTTGGTCAAGTGGTGGTTCTTACAAGTCACGGCCGTTCGATCAGGTGATGCGCTGGCTTGCTTCTCAAACAGTTGATGGATGGTCATTTCTTTCGGGTACTCCAATCGTGAATCATTGAACTGGTACAATATCCATTCTTTTTGCTGCCGGGTTACAGGTTCCCGAGCCGTGGATAGTTCTATTGGTGATTGTGCTTCCGTGAACCTGTCTTCCTGTTGTTCCGAATTGGTATATGAACTTAGGCCGGGTTTTTCCATACTGATATTTTCCGGCAGTTGAACGGACAAGTCGAGTTCCTTGATTTGCCGGTTCGGTGCTTGCACAATCCATGACAATACAGTGATAAAATGTCCGGCCATCTGCCGGATGGTATCCTCTTGAAAGAGATGGATGTTATAGGTAAAGTTTAAGCGGATATCACTTTCGGTAAGAGATGCACCTAACAACAGGTCAAACATTGCCCCGTGGTATTCTACTTTGTAAGGGATGAGCGTTAGATTACCGGTTATAATTGCATCTTGTTCATAAGCTTGTTGTGCGGTAAACATGGTGTCAAAAATGGGATTTCTTCCGGCATCGCCGGAAAGATTTAATTTTTCCACCAGCATTTCAAAGGGGTAATCCTGGTTTTCCAATGCTGACAATGTTTGGTTCTTTATTTTTTTCAAAAATTCAGAGAAGGTGGAGTGGTTTTCCGGTTTAATTCTCAGGGCCAGGGTATTGACGAATAGTCCCACCAATTGCGTTAAACTGCCGTGGGTTCGTCCGGAAACCGGTGTGCCGATAATGATATCTTCCTGGCTGCAAGACCTGGCTAATAAAATCGAGTAGACGGCTAAAAGGAGCATAAATAAAGTGACTTCCTGTTCCGCGGCAAATCTTTTTAGCTGCAAGGTTAACCGGTTGCCGATTTCCACTTGAATCATTTTTCCTTGAGTTTTTCTTACTGCTTGCCGGGGATAATCCAGGGGTAGGTTTAAGCGGGGGAGTTCACCACTAAAGATATTTAACCAATACTCTTCTTGTTGGCGAAAACGGTCACCGGCAAAGAACTTTTTCTGCCATTGGGAAAAATCTTTATATTGGATAGGTATTTTTTCCAATTCAACTCCTGAATAGAGGTCAGCGAATTCGCTGGCGATGATATCCAGGGAGATACCATCGGTTATGGTATGGTGCATGTCAACAAAGAAAAAATGACGATGGTTATTTAATTTTACCAGTATAAACCGCAGCAGGGGTGGTTTATCCAATGCAAAGGGTTGAACTATTCCTTTTTTTCTTGGGGTGCCGGGGAGTTCGGGCTCTTGTGTTTGTGCATATGTATATTCAGCACGGGGCTGTAATTTTTTTATGGCTTCAGCGATGCCGTGAATGGTGCCTTCCTGGAAAATCGTGACCAGGGGAATGGTTACATTAAAGGTCGCTTTAATGCCGGAAATCATTTTCATTGCCAGTATGGATTGCCCCCCCAGTTCAAAAAAATCATCATAAATGCCGATTTGGTTCCTGGCCAGGATTCCCGACCATATATCGGCCAGTTTTTTTTCTACCGGATTGGTGGGAACTGCATATCGGGTTTCGGTTTCAATGTATAGATGTTCTCCCATTTGGTCCAATGCTTTCTTGTTTATTTTACCGCTGGCTGTTAAAGGAATGGCATCAATTTTAATAAAATAAGAGGGGATCATATAGGCGGGTAATTTCCCGGATAAATACCCTCTTAATTGTGATAGGGTAAAGTAGTGGGGTTGGTTGTTTTTTGTTGGTGCAAGGACGATATAAGCACAGAGATATTTATTTTTATTTTCATTTTCTTTATCTATAACAATAACTTCTTTTATATCGTCGTATTTCATTAAGTGTTTTTCGATCTCCTGGAGTTCAATGCGATATCCCCTGATTTTGACCTGTTGATCGATTCGTCCCAGGAATTCCACATTGCCGTCGGGCAGCCAACGGGCCAGGTCGCCGGTGCGGTAGAGAATATAGGACTTATAGGACCCATAGGACCTATGATGTCCATCGTGGTAATCCAGGTAATCCCATAAATCGTGGTCAAATTTTTGTGCGGTCAGTTCCGGGTTGTTTAGATACCCACGGGAAAGCCCTTTCCCGGCAATGCACAATTCCCCGGGCACTCCTATGGACTGCAGCCTTTGCCGGTTGGTTACATCCAATATGTAATAGATATTATTGGCTGACGGTTTGCCGATAGGGATGCGATCGCTGTCGGTGAGGGTTTGGGTTTGGTTGGCTTTTATAGAGAATATCGATGAATTAATGGTGGTTTCAGTGGGACCGTATCCGTTGTAAATCATACAGTGGGGGGGCACCTGTTTTGCCGTATCCTTTACCAATTTGCCCCGCAGCACTTCACCGCCCAGGTGAACGATCTTCAAAGGCAGTTTACCTGTCCCTAAGGATAGTAGATGACTAAAGAGAGTCGGGGTGGTGTGCAGGGTATTGATACAGTGCCGCAAAATAAAATCCCTACACACGTTTAATCCTTGCAATGCTCTTTCTACCGGGATATAGTAAGTGCTGCCAAATAAAAAAGTGGTTAATATTTCAAATACCCCGAAATCAAAGGAATAGGATAAATTTTGCATTACGCGGATGTGCTTATCCAGGTGGAAATAATCCCTGAACCAGAGGAATAATGGAATTAAATTCTCCTGGTTGATGGGTACTCCTTTGGGTTTGCCGGTGGAGCCGGAGGTATAAATCACGTAGGTTAATGTCCTGGTGGGTCTGTGATTTCCCGGTTTTACCCGGATTTCTTGCTGCTGTGCCGGGGGTGTGGTTTCAATTTCCATCACTTGATATTGTTTTTCCTGTTTTTGTGGATTTCCAGGCATAATGAGTTGGTCGGTGAGGTCTTTGTTTTGCACCAGCAGCAGGGGGGCGCTGCAATCACGAAGCATATATTGAATCCTCTCACCTGGAATTTTCGGATCAATAGGTAAAAACGCAGCGCCGGCTTTTATTATTCCCAGCAGGCCCACAACCATTTCTTCCGAAGGCTCGGTCATAATCCCCACAATATCACCGGATTTTATTCCCTGTTGTTTTAATACCCCGGCCAATCGATGAGCCTGCTGATGCAAATGCCGGTAAGTGAGTGTACGATTAAGACCTGTTTTCCTGCCTTCACATACCAATGCCCCATGGTCCGGCATTTTTTCTACGATACCTGCCAATAGTTGCGGCAGTGTGTTTGATTGGTTATATTCAAAAGGTGTAGAGCTGAACTCTTCCAGTATCCGGCGTTTCTCCTGTTCATCCATGATATCGATATCCATTAATGGCAGCCGGGGATTGGTCACTGCCTGCCGGATAAGATTGACAAAATGATGGGCAAAATGCTCCATTGTGGCCCGCCTGAATAGGGCGGTACAATATTTTAAATGAAAGAGGATGCCTGTTTCATCCTCTGAAACCAGTAGATTGATATCAACTTTTGCCGGGTTGGGATCGAATTCATAGGGGGTAAACCGCAGTCCTTTTGTTTCAAATTGGGGTTTTTCCATGTTATGGACAATCAACATGGCATCAAACAAGGGGTTATGGCTTAAGTCATTTTCATCTACTACTTGTTTCATCAATTCCCTGAAGGGATAAGCCTGGTGGTCGAAGGCATTGAGACAATTGGTTTTCACGCTTTCTATGAATTGGTTAAAGGGATGATGACCTTCTGGAAAATTTCTGAATACCACTGTTTCCATTAAGAGACCGATTATATTTTCCAATGCTTTTTGATTTCTGCCGGCCGTGGCAGTGCCGATGATAATATCTTCCTGTCCGGTATATTTATAAAATAGGAGGTTATAAATAGCCAACATTATCATGAACAATGTGGTGCCTGTTTCCTTCATTAATGCATGCAAATCCCGGTTTAATTTCTCTTCTAACCGGAAATAGATGGTATCTCCGGCAAAATTTTGAATCGATGGTCTGTCATAATCCAGGGGCATGTTTAAGGTGGGCAGTTGACCGGACAACCGGTTTAACCAGTATGCCTGGTATTTTTCCAGTCTACCTGAGGTTAAAAGATGATCTTGCCATTGGGTGAAATCTCTATATTGAATGGGCAAAGGAGGTAATTGATTCCCTGCATACAACATCATAAATTCTTTTGTAAATAGATTTAACGATGTCCCATCAGAGATGATATGATGCATGTCCACCAGGAAAAGATACTGGTTCTCTTTTCCCTCTTGAGAATGGTGGCCGCGAAGAGCGGACGGGGTGTGTGGCAGTTTGATTAATCCTACTCTCAGCAGCGGGGCCCGGCACAAATCAAAAGGACGAATGAAAGAACTTATAAGAGCGGTTTCGGGTTTCGGGTTTCGGGTTGCGGGTATACACAAGGGGGCAAGCTCATTTGTTCCTTCACCCGCCTCCCCCTTAACCTGGTCTATTTTAAAATTATGCAATTCAATTTTAAATTCCACCTGGTGGTGTATTCGCTGCACCGGGGCTTCATTAACGGTTTCAAAGGAGGTTCTTAAACTTTCGTGGCGTTGGATGATGATTTTTAAAATGCTTTCGAATTTCTCCGGGTTAATTTCCCCTACCAGGCGCATCACCCCGGGCATATTGTAAGACTGGGTATCCTGGTACAGGTGCTGGATCATAAATAATCGTTTTTGGGAGGAGGATAACGGATAATATTCTTTTTTTCCCAGCGGTTTAATTTTTCCTGTTGTTTGCCTTGTGGAGAACTCTGCGGGGGGGATTTGGGAGATATCAATTCCTTGCTGTTTAAGTTTTGATTCAAAGCGTTTTCGTTGTTGGGGTGATAGTTTTGAAATACGTTCTGTCAAATCCATGATTGATTCTCCTTCAACATGGTTCACCATTGATAATGAATGACGATAATATAATTAATAATGAATCATTCATCTCTTAGAGTGGATAAAGGTCTATATAAACTGGGAATACTTATGCCTTTTTTTAGGGCCTGTATGATACCGGCGGCTTCCGGGTAATTATTCACCTGGATGACATTTTTGAGATTTAAATTTTCCTGGTTGACGTTAAGAATTGTTTGATTATTTTTCACGGCAATGATTGGGATGTTGTACTTTTCAGCATAGATTACAGGGATTCCGCCGAGGGCGCTGGCGGGTGCAACCACTGCGGTGAGATTATTTATATTCACCACATCTTTTATTCTATAAGATGGTGTATTTTTTATTTGCGGCGCGGCTTTGCTTAAACCGATGAGTACACAGGCCAAACCACTGGTGGAGGAGAATTCTCCCGCTCCCCTGGCGTCAACAATTTGGGTTTTTAAATTTAAATCTTTAACATTGATCATAGGAGCATGGGCAGCAGGAATTCCATATTTTTTGCATATCAGGTGGGAGATAATTGCTTCCGCACCTCCAGTGGGATTGGGGTGGCTGCCTTCAAAATGTTCTGCATAGTGGTCCATTGGCAAATCAGCGATGTTGGATGTAACGGCAATGGCATTCACCCCTCTTTCCAGCAATTGGTCGCAGGCTTTAAAAAGGGCATCGGTATTATCCACTATGCCTACATAGGAACCGGATGGATTTTGCACACATCTGCCGCCAATGGATTCCTCTGTAATCACATAATTTTCAATATTTACCCCGTGAACAGCCCTGGCGGTATTGATAATATTAAATACAATTTCCAATTGGGATGGATCATCCGGTTTGTTAATGATTAAACCCAGTTTATTGGAGTAAGGTTGATACAGGTGAACCAGTCCCTGGCAAAATTGGTCGATAATAAATCCTTCGGTATAGAGGACATTATCCGGCATGGATATAAAATCCGATGCATTCACGGCGTTGGGATTGGTGATGACATAATCGGCACAGGATGCCAGCAGTGCGGTTGCCGGTGCGGCATCGGCGGCATAACCTCCTATATCGCATCCGATTCCTGTAGGAATAATACTAAGAACTGTACTTTTCCCGGGATAAAGGGGTTCCGCGGGCTGAAAAAAAGGTGAGTTTTCGTCCTTTTCCAATAAGCACATTTCTATAAATATTTCTTTTTCAGTGGTATGGCAAATATACCACCTGAGGATACGATTGCCATATTTTTTCCTCAATATCCCGGGGAGTTCCTCGATATGTTTGAACTCTGATTTAGGGATGGTTAATTCTTCATTAAATATGCTGGTCATGATTATATCTCCTCATTGGTTTCTTCTTCTACTTCTTTGAGAATATCTTCGATTTTTTGCAGGTCAGAGGCTTTATTTTGTTCTTTTTTTACCAGTTCAGCGGCGCAGGCGATGGTGGGTTCCTCGAAGATGGTTCGCATTTCCAGGCGGATTTGAAATTGCTCCTGGAGCTGAGATAAAAAGAGTGTGGCCAGCAGCGAGTGTCCTCCCAGATCGAAGAAGTTATCGTGGATACCGATGGGCCGAATACCCAATATATCTTCCCAGATGGCGGCGATCTTTTTTTGAATATCATCATCCGGGGCCACATATTCATTGGGTAATGCCGGCCGTGGTTCAAAGGTTTTTGTTTCTGCTTGCTTTTCTTGCTTTTTGCCGGGTCCTGCTTCAGCTTTAGAAGCGGTTGTATCTTGTTCCAATACCTTTTCTTTCACTTCTATTGCTGAAGTGTCTGTTGGTTGGTCGACTTCTTCCAGCCAGTACCGTTTCCTTTCAAAGGGATAGGTGGGCAAAGGGATGCGGCGGCGTTTTTCATTTTTATAATAACTGTCCCAATCGAAAATGACACCGGATAGCCAGAGATTGCCCAGGGTCCTGGTTAGAAACAACAGATCGGGTTCGGTTTGTTTAATATGACGAATCGAAGAGAAAGTCAGGGGTCCGGTTTCATTGTTTTTTTGTTCTTTGGCCAGTAGGCACAAGCCATTGCCGGGGCCGACTTCCAGGAGAACCGCGGAAGGGTCGTTTAATATTTCCCTGATGCCGTCGGAGAAGCGGACCGGTTGGCGCAATTGCCGGGCCCAATAAAGGGGATCGCATGCTTCTTCTTCACGGATCCAGGTGCCGGTGACGCCTGAGATAAACGGTATTTTCGGGGGTTTGATTTTTGCTTTGGCCGCGGCATCAGCGAATTCCTTCATGATGGGTTCCATCATGGGAGAATGAAAGGCATGAGAGGTGTGCAGGCGCCGGCAGAAGATATTTTTTTCATTGAGTTGTTTTTCCAGTTGTGCCACGGCCTGGTGTTCACCGGAAACAACGCAGTGTTTAGGGCTGTTGACGGCAGCCAATGAAAGGTCCCCGGTTAAGATTTCCTTTACCTGGGATTCATTGATTTGCACGGATAACATGGCCCCTTTTTTTCGTTCATGCATCAGTTTTCCCCTAGAGACCACCAATTTCAGGGTATCTTCCAATGTCATGCAGCCGGAGATACAGGCTGCGGTAAATTCCCCGATACTATGGCCGATCATTCCTTTAGGTTCGATACCCCAATCCATCCACATCCGGGCCAGGGAGTATTCGAAAGCAAAGAGCAAAGGCTGGGTAATTTCGGTTTGATTGATATGGGACTTATGGGATTTGTTGGACGTATAGGACTGATTGGACCTATGGACCGGATAAAGAATCTCCTTGTTATCATGATTCATCAAGGGTTTTAAAATCTCAAAACAACGGTCCATTTCTTGGCGGAATACCGGTTCATGTTGGTACAATTGTTGTCCCATATTCACGTATTGGGCGCCCTGGCCTGAAAACATGAAGATCACGGGTCTTTCAACCATATCACAAACCGATGTGAAGGCCCGGCCGGGTGTCAATTCCTCCAGTGCGGTTTTCGCATCTTCAAGTTTTTGACATAACACCAGGCGCCGGTAATTGAAATCCCTCCGGCCCATTTTTAAGGTATGAGCGATATCTGCTAAATTCAAACCATCATTCTTATTATCATGTGTTTTCACATAATCCAGCAATTGGGTGGTTTTGTTTTCCAGGGCGGTTTCGGTTTTGGCGGATAATAGGATTAATTGATATTGGCGTGGGAAATGTTCATCAGTCAAGGGGGCAAGTCCTCCTGTCCCCTGGGGTGGTTCTTCGAGGATGACATGGGCGTTGGTTCCGCCCATTCCCAGTGAGGTGATACCGGCGCGGCGGGGAATGGGTGTCCCGTCCGTATTGGTATTGGGTTTCCATGCTGTTAATTCGGTATTGACGAAAAAGGGGCTGTTTTCCCAGTCGATGTTGGGATTGGGAGTTTCAAAATGCAGTGAAGCGGGGATTTTTTTATTTTTCAGGGACATGGCCACCTTGATTAACCCGGCAGCACCGGCGGCATTATCCAGGTGGCCGATGTTGGTTTTTACCGATCCGATGGCACAGAAGTGTTTTTTATTGGTGTAGATATGAAACGCCTGGTTCAGGGCGGTGATTTCAATGGGGTCGCCCAGGTTGGTGCCGGTGCCGTGGGTTTCGATATACTGGATGGTTTCCGGGTGTACATCGGCCACGGCCAGGGCCTGGGCCACCACTTCTGCCTGGGCATCCACGCTGGGGGCGCTGTAGCTTACTTTGTTGTATCCGTCATTGTTCACGGCAAAGCCTTTAATCACCGCCCAGATGGTGTCCCGGTCAATCAGGGCATCTTCTAACCGTTTGAGTACCACCATTCCCATGCCGCTGCCCGGGACAAAGCCTTTGGCTTTGGCATCAAAGGCCCGGCAGTGACCGTCGGGTGACCAGATGTTACCTTCTTGATATAAATACCCGGACTTGATGGGGGGACCGGCGGTGATTCCGCCAGCCAGGGCCATATCGCATTGATAGGTTAATAAACTCTGGCAGGCGACACAAACCGCCACCAGTGAAGTGGAAGAGGAGGTTTGTACGGTAATGCCGGGACCGGTGAGGTTGAGACGATAGGATATGGTGGTGCTGAGACTGTCTTTATCATTGCCGATGGCGGCTTGTAAAGAGCCGGCGGAGATTTCTTTTTTAATGCGGGGATAGACATTGAGGAGCAGATAATAATCCATACTTTTACCGGCGAAGACCCCCACGGGTCCGTCATATTTACTGGAGTCGTAGCCAGCATGTTCCATGGCTTCCCAGGCACATTCCAGCAGCATGCGGTGCTGGGGATCGGTGACTTCGGCTTCCCTGGGATTGATACTAAAAAAAGAGGCGTCGAACATATCCACATCGGCAACTTCTCCTTTTGCCTTGACATAATCGGGATGTTTGAGCACCTGGGGGTCGATGCCGACGTCTATGAGCTGTTGATTTTCGTAAAAAGTGATACATTCAACCTCATTTTCCAGGTTCTTCCAGAATTCATCGATATGTTTGGCTTTAGGTAACCGGGCGGCCATCCCGATAATGGCCACTTCGTTCAAGTTATCCTTATCCTTGTTTTCAATATATTCATCATCATTCATTGGGGATTATCTCCTTTTGTTAAAGAAACCGGATTTTTTCATTTCCAGGTTTCTGTGTTCTTAATTTCTTCAATTACTTTGCTGTTCTTACCACCCGGAGGCCGTAGTCGAAGAGTCCCAGGTAGGGATGGTTTTTATTGCGGAGGGAATTTCGCAGGACTATTCCCGGGGAGTAAATACTGCCGCCTCGTACCACCCGGCGTATTCCGGTCATGGGGCCTTTGGGGTTGTTTGCGGGACTAGTTTTATAATAATCAAAGGCATACCAGTCCCAGCACCACTCCCAAACATTACCGTTCATGTCGTAGATACCCAATTCGTTGGTTTTTTTTTGTCCCACCACTTCTGTTTGAAATCCGATAGTGTTTCTATACCATGCCACCTCATCAGGATTATTACTTCCACTGTAAGTATAATTTTGAGACCGGTCTCCCCCCCGGCAGGCATATTCCCATTCGGCTTCAGTGGGCAGGCGGTAGCCATCGGCATCGAAATTACAGGTGATGTCACTGCCACTGCCGCTGTAACAGGGGGTTAATCCTTCCATTTTGCTTCGTTTATTACAATATTCGACAGCCTGGTGCCAATTGATACACATGACCGGACAGGTGAGACCGGGGAAAAATGAGGCATTATATTTCATCACCGGGATCCATTCTGCCTGGGTGACTTCGAATTTGCCGATATAGAAGCTGTTTACCGTTACTTTGTGCTGCGGAACTTCGCTGTTTCCTTCAATGCTTCCCATGGAAAATATGCCGCCTTCTACAGGGACCATGTCCGGGGGGCATTTACCAGTGGCTTTTTTCGCCACCCGCAGGCCCATATCAAATCTTTTGTAGGAGGCCGCCAGTTTGTAGCGTGCGGTATTGTGCAGCCATTCGATCCAGCCACCAAAACCGCCGCCGCGATAAGAACGGAGTTTCCCGGATGCCGGGCCCCGGGGATTGGTGGTGGGACTGTTTTTATAATAATTATCATCATACCAATCCCAGCACCACTCCCAGATATTACCGCTCATATCATAAATGCCAATTTCATTGGGGTTTTTTTGCCCTACGGGATGGGGTTTAAGGCCTGAGTTGATTTGATGCCATGCCACTTCATCAGGATTGTTGCTTCCGCTGAAGGTATAATTGCGGGAATTTTTTCCTCCCCGGCAGGCATATTCCCATTCAGCTTCAGTGGGCAGGCGATAGCCATCGGCATCGAAATTACAGGTAATGTCATCACCACTGCCGCTGTAACAGGGGGATAATCCTTCCTTTTTACTGCGTTTATTACAGTATTCAACTGCAGCATACCAGGTTACCTGTTCTACCGGCAGGTTATCTCCTTGAAATAATGACGGATTATTTCCCATGACTGCCAGCCATTCCTTCTGGGTAACTTCAAACTTTCCCATATAGAATTTGTCAAGGTTGACGTCGTGGATAGGTTTTTCGCTGCTTTGTCCCCCATCCTTACTGCCCATGAGAAATGTTCCCCCTTTGACAAAGACCATGTCTGTTTGTGCTTTACCGGGGTTTGAGCCATCATTCGAGACGGTAAACAGCATTATCATAGATATAAATATCCATAGTATTTTTGTCATGGTTTTTTCCTCCTTTTTCTATAATGTATAATGGATTGATATGGTATATTAATATTTTTTTGTTATGGATTTTTTATTAGAATTCCGGTTGAAGGTTTTTAAAAGCGCCATAAGTAGCTGACTTTAGCGAAGAAACTGCGTTTGGTATTAATCATATCACCCTCTCCATATATCCACTGGTTGTTTTGCCATTTCCGGTTTTGATACAGACCCCCGTAGCCCACATGAACCACTGTACCGGGGATGAGGGTGAAAGAGGCCAGGAAGTCTGTCAGCAGCAGTTTCTGGTAGCTGTCATATTGGAGCACCGCCCGCAAGAAAAAGTATTTGTTGAATTGATAGGTGGTTTTGGAATAAAGTATATTCACATCGTATATTTCTTGCTCATCCCGGGATAAATCGGAATGGGTATAGCTAAACAGTTGGAATATTTTTTTGTTGGGTTGAAGAATTATAGATAAGGAACCCACATTACTTTTCCCTTTAAATGACGGGTATCCCGAATAATAAATTCGGTCTCCGTAAGAATAATTTCCTGCCACTTTCAACCATTTGTTGAATCGCAGTGCTCCGTATACATACAATTGATTCAATTTAAATTCCTGGTCCTGCCAGTTCTCTTGATAGATCTTGTAACTGAGTATAATCAATCCTTCTTTGATCATGATAATATACAAGGATGGGTCAAAGTATATATCCTTCTTTTTTGTGATAAGGTCGTGGGTATATTGGAGTTTAAAATCAGGACTGATCATTTTTAGCCAGGGAGTTTTTTTGGGGTCGGGGTAAAGTCCGATGCCCAGCCAAAAGAAACCGCTGTTCATTCCGGTTCGCAGGATATAAGAGGTGTCCATGCGGAAGTCCGGGCCGATATGCTCGAATGCGGCTGAGAAGCCCAGGGGTTTTGTGTTATAAACATACTTTAAATTCAGGTTACTGCTGTCGGAAGCATCGCCTTGCCGGCCGTTTTCGTCCCCGGATATAGTATGAAGCAATGATGCAGTGACCCGTTGATTTTTTCCAATCCGGTAAGCGAAATCAGCTCCAAAAATGCGGTTGTAGGTATCGGCTAACTCGGTGCCGCTGTAAAGGATACCGGCATAGTTATCCTTGCCAAGGCTGTATTTACCCCTGGCAATGCCAAAGAAGGCGGTTTTTCCTTCGTAGGGGTTGGTTCCTGATTCCCAGGGCTGTCCAGACCATTCATCTCCTGCTGAAAGAATGCCAAAGGACATCTTACCCAGGTTGCCGGTCAGTTTTGCACCCCAGGAAGGGTCTATGATCTGCCGGGTATGGACAGGTATTGGGAAATATCCATTGGAAATGGTATAAAAATTAAAGATATCCGCCCCTTCCATGAAGAAGGGCCGTTTCTCGCTGAAAAATAAGGGATATCGTTGATTGACTTGTACCTGGAAAGCGTCACTTTCCACCTGGCTGAAGTCCGGGTTAATGGTGAATTCTGCTGTGATTGAAGAGGTAATGCCATATTTAAGACCAATTCCGAATTCCGTGTCTGTATCACTGTCACTCCAATCCTGTTGACTGATTCGGTTGCGAATGCTGCTGTGGGTGAGACTGGGGAGTATCTCCAATCTTAATTGTTTTTTTAGACCTTTGAAACTAATTTGTGTCTGGCGATTGAGTATGCCATGACCCGGGGGGATATCGGGCCATGCTGCAAAGTAGCCTGATCGATTGACTTTTCGCCGAAATAATATTCCCATTTTCACCTTTTTACCAGTCTTAAAGCGAATGCTTTTCAGGGGTAGGCATATTTCCACCTGGTATCCTTTGTCTGTGATTTTTGCCGCACTTTCCCAAACAAAATCCGGTGAACGGTCTTCTGCTCCGGTGGTGGTAAAAAGTGAATCCCCCTGGATACCGCTGGGATTGACATAAAGCACATAAGCGGTTTGTCCGTTTCCCACTGCATCGATAGAAACAGATACCCAATCATCATTGAATACATTGTCCCTTTTGGTGATAGAGGTTTGGATTTTTCCTGGTTCCGGATCATTGCACATGAGTGCAAAATAGAGATTCTTATTGTCATATGCCACCCAAACCAACGTCTCCTGGGGTAATTTGTCTCCATAAAGGGGAGAGTAGGAGATGAAATCTTTTTTTATCGGGGGGACCTGCCAGACCTTTTCGTCCAGTATGCCGTCGATTTTAGGTTTCACATCGACTTTTACCGCCTGAAGCGCTCCTGGTCCCTGTTCCGGTTCTGCGGCGGATGTTTGCGAGGTGGCTGCGGGTTTGGCCGGCAGCCCGGTGGAGAATATCCCCATGCCCATTGCGATTAAGATAAAAATTTTAATCATTACCCGTAATCCTTTGGATTGAATACAAAAATTTCTTTTTATCATTAATTTATCCTCCTTTGCTATATTTGATCAAGATATTTATATAGGTACCTGGGTTATTAAATTTTTATTTTTACTGTCATGGGCTTCAGTTTCTTTATTTAATATTTTATTGATGACTGCCGCATTTTTTTCAATAGCCCCGGGCGCCAACATAAGTTCATGTTTTCCAAATCCGGTGTAAACGGTGTACTTATTGCGGGTTAAGGTTTTCCAACCCCCTGGTTCTTTCATGTGTTTTTTATCTCCTGCTTTTATAAAATGGATGTTAGCGGCAACCGGTTTAAGGTCTGAAAGACCGTCTAAAAATTTAGAGTAATTTTTAATCTTTTGTATAGCGTTTACTGTTAATGATTGCAATCCCAACTCAATTAACCGGGTTTTGAAGTCATGGAAAAATTTTTTCGCCATTTCTTCTATTTCCTGTTTTTCAAGTTTTTTTGGGCAGCGGAAACATTCCATTAATATAATATCGGATACGTTACGTCCTTTTTTTTCCAATATTTCCGCTGCTTTCAAGCATAATCTCCCTCCTGCCGAGTAAGCCGATAATACCAGGGAACCGGTGGGCTGGATTTGCATGATGTTTTCCGTATAGGTTTCCAGGATGTTGTTATCGTCGATAAAGTTAAAGGCATAGACCGAGTGGTTCTCCAGGAGCAGGGCAAATTCCATATAGGCAATGGCGTATCCGATGCCGGGGGGAAATAAAAATATGTTCCCGCCTTTTGCTTGATTGAGTAAAACCACTGCTTCATCTTCAATGGAGGTAAATCTTTTGTTTACGATTAATTTTGATAATTCTTTTATACTGCAATTTTTTAATATATGGTTCAGGGGAATGTGAATATTAAATTGTTCCTGTATTTGTGTGGTTAGTTTGATTAATTTTAATGAATTGCCTCCCAATTCAAAAAAATCATCATTGATACCGATTTTTTCCAGGTTGGTGTTTAAAAGGTGGGAAAAAACCGCGGCCAGGTTTTTTTCCATGATGGTAATGGGTGGGGCATACTCACGGGTACTGGCGACTCCCGGTGTCGGCAGCTTGCTTTTATCGACTTTTCCGCTTCGGTTCAAGGGGATGCTGTCAATGGGGACAATATAGGCCGGGATCATATAAGCAGGCAGTTGTTTCGACATATATTCCCTCAAGACTGGTTGAATGGGTTGTCTTGCAAGGCCGGCTGCTTCCGGCACCACATAAGCACAGAGATATTTATCCCCGGTTTCATCTTCCCGGGCAATTACCACTGCTTTTTTTATTTTTGGGTGACTGAGCAGATAACTCTCGATCCCTTGCAATTCGATGCGATAACCCCTTATTTTGACCTGGTGATCGATTCTGCCCATGCACTCGATATTTCCATCCGGATGCCACCGCGCCAGGTCACCGGTTTGGTAGAGCTT
>Ga0055447_10000009_pt1 | contig 15616 bp, 1 predicted proteins | sample China_Galinas_Co_3_FD_57743 | JGI IMG/M metagenome (GOLD analysis project Ga0055447, IMG submission 57743) | Wetland microbial communities from San Francisco Bay, California, USA, that impact long-term carbon sequestration - China_Galinas_CordC_D2 | ecosystem: Environmental > Aquatic > Marine >... | reverse complement strand
TAAAAATCTACACAAACGGTTTGCGCAGCATAGAGGGTCCGCGCGCCGCGCGGTAAGTTCTTTCATTCGTCCTTTTGATTTATCCCGGGCGCCGCTTTTGCGGGTCGGGTTGATCAAAGAGAACCCAAATAGGAATATCCTGGTAGTAGATATGCATCACATTGTTCATGATGGGATCTCCCAGACCATTCTTCTGCAAGAATTTAAAGCGTTTTATACAGGAGAAGAACTGCCGGCACTAAATATCCGCTACAAAGATTTTGCCCGATGGCAGAATCTCAATATCCGGGGTGAAGCAATAAAAGAACAGGAAAGCTATTGGCTGCAGCAATTTTCCGGTGAAATACCGGTACTGGATTTGCCCTATGATTATCCCAGACCAATGATGCAAAGCTTTGCCGGCGCCACTGCAAATTTCATAATAGACCCGGAAGAAACCAATGCCCTGCGAACCCTGGCCTTATCACAAGACGCCACCTTATTTATGATAATCCTCGCGATTTATTATGTGTTCCTGGACAAATTAAGTACCCGGAAAGATATCGTGATAGGAACCCCTGAAGCCGGAAGAAGGCACCCGGACCTGCAATCCATAATTGGGTTCTTTTTACATACACTGGCACTGAGGAACTATCTTGCCCCCGATCAAACCTTCAAAAACTTTCTTAAGCAAGTAAAAGATCGAACCTTACAAGCCTTTGAAAACCAGGACTATCCATTTGAAGACCTGGTGGAACGGGTGGTGGTAAACAGGGATTTGACTCGAAGTCCTTTGTTCGATGTGATGTTTATATTACACACCCAGTGGGCTTCCCGGTCCGGGGAAGGGGGGGAAGCAGCGCAAGTCACACAAAGAGACGCCAATGACTTGACATTTAAATCCCACTATTATGAAAAAAACACCTCTGAGTTTGATTTGACCTTAATTGGTTTTGATAAGGGGGACCGTATTTCTTTTAAATTTGAATATTGTACCCGGTTGTTCAGGGAAGAAACCATCCGCCGGTTTATCGATTATTTCAAGACCATATTATCTGCTGTTCTTGGAAATCCGGAACAGCGTATCCAGGAGATAGAGATTATCCCCGGAGAGGAAAAGAGCCGTCTGTTAAAGGACTTTAATGATACAGCCGCGGATTATCCCATGGATAAAACCATCCACCGGTTGTTCGAGGCGCAAGTGGAACGAACACCAGGCCATGTGGCCCTTGTCGGACAAATTTTAAACGCCTTCGGCGAAGGGCATCTTACTTATGAAGAATTGAATAAAAGGTCCCATATGCTGTCCTGTTCATTAAAAGAAAAAGGTGTGCGGGCCGGGACTATTGCAGGTGTCCTGGTGGAACGGACACCGGGGATAATGGTGGCATTATTGGCAATACTGAAAGCAGGCGGCGCCTATTTGCCGTTGGACCCCGAGTATCCTCGGGAAAGAGTAAAGTATATCATCGAAAACAGCAGTGCCACTATATTATTAACCCAGGAAAACTTAATCGATAAATTTCAACACATCTCTTTTTCGGGAGAAGTAATAGATATATTGGATGAGAGCCTGTACAGGACAACGTCAACCGGAACCGGGAGACACAGGATGTCTTCCCTTGAGCCGGCATATGTGATCTATACCTCCGGTTCCACGGGAAATCCCAAGGGGGTGGTCATCACGCATCAAAATGCGGTTAATTTTATCACGGGTATGACTGCTGTTATTGATTTTTCCCCGGGTAAAACCATATTGGCCCTCACCACCATATCATTCGATATCTTTTTCCTGGAAACGTTGCTGCCGGTGACTTGTGGTTTAAAAGTATTAATCGCTGATGAAAGGCAGCAAAAAGACCCGCGATCGTTAAAAGAACTTATCGCCGGTAATCGGGTTAACATGGTGCAGGTAACACCCTCCAGGCTGCAGCTCATGGCGGGTTTTGAAAACCATGTGCCGGGTTTGGGGGGATTCGAAGAACTGATCGTGGGAGGAGAAGCCTTTCCTGCTCATGTATTTAAGAGTATAAAAGAGCATTTCCAGGGCAAAATTTACAATGTATATGGTCCCACTGAGACCACCATTTGGTCCACCGGCAAAGATTTAACCCGGTGCAGTACGGAGGCGTTAACCATTGGTTCACCGATTGCCAATACCCGGGTATACATCGTTAACAAGCACAGCCGGATTCAGCCCCTGGGAGTTACCGGTGAATTATTGATCGGGGGAGACGGAGTGGCAGCCGGGTATTTAAACAACCCCGAATTAACCGCGGAAAAATTTATAAATTACACACTACAACTCCAGGATAATACCGACTACTATAGGTCCTATAAGACCTATATTACCGGTGACCTGGCCAGATGGCTTGCTAACGGCGAGATTGAATTCCTGGGTCGTCTTGATCACCAGGTCAAAATCAGGGGATTCCGCATCGAATTGGAAGAAATCGAAGAACAACTGACAAACCACCGGGATATCAAAGACGCGGTAGTAGTAACGATAGTAAATAACACCGCTGATAAACATATCTGTGCCTATGTTGTCCCGGAGACCGGGATAGAAGGGAGTGAATTCAACATTTCCCGACTTCGGGATATTTTATCGCAGCGGTTACCCCACTACATGATTCCCTCCTATTTTGTACTGTTGGAGGAAATTCCTTTAACACCAAACGGCAAACTGGACCGGAAGGCATTACCAAAACCAGGCAAGGACCTTAGTCGCGGCAGCACGTATGTGGAGCCGGAGTCTTCCAATGAAAAAATCATTGCCGACATCTGGAAAGAGGTGCTTCTATTGGAAAAGGTAGGGATCCATGATAACTTTTTCGAACTGGGGGGAAATTCATTAAAATTGATTCAATTGAGTCATAAACTGATGCAAACGTTTGGCAAAGAGATACCCGTTGCCGTGATGTTCAGAGAATTGACCGTTAGTTTTTTAGACCAGTACCTTTTCAAGGATAATGCCGACAAAAATTTGCAAGAAGATATGAAACAAACTGAGGCAATTGAAAGGTCAAAAAAGACTTATATGGACACCATCAATAGATTGAAAGGAGTATAAAATGGTAAGAGGACCCCGAGATTGGACAGGATTGGAAGTAGCGGTTATCGGTATGAATGGCCGATTTCCCGGGGCTAGAAATCTGGAAGAATTCTGGGAAAATTTAAAGAATGGTGTGGAATCGATTTCCTTTTTTTCGGATGAGGAGTTAGAAAGCATGGGGGTTCCACGAAAGACGTTAGAACAGCCGCACTTTGTTAAAGCCAAAGGTTTGATGGATGAGGTTGAATTTTTTGATCCCTGGTTTTTCAATTTCACGCCGGCAGAAGCAGAAGTAATGGACCCGCAGATGCGAATTTTTTATGAATGTGTCTGGGAATTACTGGAAATTGCCGGCTACAACCCGGGAACCTATGACGGATCGATTGGGCTTTATGCGGGTGCCAGCAATAACCGGTGGTGGGAGATGAAGGCATTCTATTCAGATAAAACAGAGCTCCTAGGGGCGTTTGCCCTGGATCATTTAATTGACAGGGATTTTTTAAGTACCCGGCTGGCCCACCGGTTAAATTTAAAAGGACCGGCAATTACCCTGAAAACCGCCTGTTCCACTGCACTGGTGGCAGTGGATTTGGCCTGCCGCGGGTTATTAACCGGTCAATGTGATATTGCCATAGCGGGTGGTGTATCTTACATTTATCTCCTGAATCCTGGTTATTTTTATAAAGAAGGGATGATTAAATCCCCGGATGGTCACTGTCGGGCCTTTGATGAAGAAGCCCGGGGCGTGGTGTTTTCAGACGGTATGGGGGCAGTGGCACTCAAACGGCTCAAGGATGCGATTGCGGACAGGGATACCATTTTGTCGGTTATTAAAGCAACTGCCGCCAATAACGATGGTGCACGAAAAAGTGCCTATGAAGCACCTAGTGCCGAAGGACAAGCTCATGTTATCCGTATGGCCCATCATATTGCAGGAGTCGATCCTGAAACGATTACCTATATCGAAGCCCATGGCACAGGAACAATCATTGGCGACCCCATTGAAATCGAAGGTCTGAAAAAAGCATTTAATACAGATAAAAAAGGTTTCTGCGCCATTGGGTCTGTGAAATCCAATGTAGGACATACAGATACTGCCGCGGGAATTACCGGGTTTATTAAGGTCGTCCTGTCGCTCCAACATCGTCTTATCCCCCCCAGTATCAATTTTAAAAAGTCCAATCCGAAAATTGATTTTGAAAATAGTCCGTTTTATGTCAATTCCCGACTTTCAGAGTGGAAAACCAGTGGTTACCCGTATTTGAGGGCGGGGTTGAGTTCATTTGGCGTTGGCGGCACCAATGTGCACGTGGTGTTGGAGGAAGCCCCCGAACCGCCGCAAACCTCCCCGGGCAGACCATGGCAAATGATTATGCTCTCCGGCCGAACCGAAACTGCTTTGAAAAAAGCCACTGGAAACCTGGCCGCCTATCTTAAAGAAAATCCCGGGATTAACCTGGCAGACGCCGCATATACATTACAGACAGGCCGTAAAGCCTTCAGGCTGAGGCGAATGCTGATCAGCTCCGGCACGGAAGATACGATTCGCTTATTGCAAGCGGCAGACGATGCTTCCTCCCCGGATTTTGGCAGCACCTTTACCGCCGTTTCCCGGGACAAGAACCGATTGGTGTTTATGTTTTCCGGCCAGGGTGCCCAGTATGTAAACATGGGGCTGGATTTATATAAAACAGAGCCGGTATTCCGGGAAGAAATGGACCGCTGCTTTGAAATCTTAAATGGTCTCCTGGATTATGATATCAAAAAAATCCTTTATCCCGGGGAAATGGATAATAGGTCCTATAAGTCCAATAAGTCCTATATTCCTGAAATTAACCAGACCGAAATCACCCAACCGGTCCTATTTATGTTCGAATATGCCCTGGCAAAATTATTGGTGCATTGGGGCATTAAACCGTATGCCATGATTGGCCACAGTATTGGCGAATATGTCGCGGCCTGTTTATCCGGGGTGTTCTCTTTGCAGGATGGCTTGAGGTTGGTGGCAGCCAGGGGAAAGTTGATGCAGCAAATGCCCGCCGGTTCCATGCTCAGTGTCTCACTGCCGGAAGAAGAGCTTATCCCACTGCTGGAACAGCATAACCAACTGGCATTGGCAGCCGTTAATTCCTCTTCACTTTGTGTGGTATCCGGTCCTCACCATGCCATTGATTTATTTGAAAATCAATGTGAAAACAGTGGATATAATTGCCGGCGCCTGCACACCTCCCATGCGTTTCATTCAGCCATGATGGGACCTGTTGTAGAGCAATTTACCGCGGTTGTCGGGGAAATACCCTTAAATAATCCGAAACTGCCCTATATATCCAACCTCATCGGTAAATGGATAACGGTTGAAGATGCGGTTTCTCCCCAATATTGGGCAAAGCATTTGCGCAGTACCGTCCGGTTTGGCGACGGACTGACTGAATTGTTAAAAGACCCGGCCGTTGTTTTCATTGAAGTGGGACCCGGCCGGAGCCTGGCTGCATTTGTTAGAAAACACACCCATAAAAAACCCGAACATATTATCCTCAACCTGGTCAAACATCCAAACGAGAACTGCCCCGATGACAACTATATGTTGAATAACATCGGCCAATTATGGTTGTATGGGATAACCCCGGATTGGAAGGCGTTTTACCGGGATGAGCAGAGGCAGCGTATTCCATTACCCACGTATCCTTTTGATGGTCAGAGGTTTTGGATAGACAGCCACCCGGACGGGATCGATTTTAAGGCAAGGAAAGGGAAAGCTAAACTGGAAAAGAATACAGACATAAAGGAATGGTTCTATGTCCCCTCCTGGAAGCGTTCGCCGATTTCCACCCGTGAGTCTGAAGAAACAACGGCACCGTTAAATTGGCTATTTTTTGTTGATGATGAAAGTTTCGGGGAGGAATTGATCACCCGGTTAAAACAAAAGGAAAATAATGATCGGGTAGCTGCGGTTCGATGGGGGGCGGAATTTGAGTGTCCCGGTAACGGCGAATATATCGTAAATCCCGGGCAAGCCGGGGACTACCGGACCTTGATTGCGGAATTAAAGAAGCGGGATAGAATCCCGCGGCAGGTGGTTCATTTGTGGAATATCAGCCGGGTGGACAAAAGCGGACCCGGCCTGGAATGGGATAAGGACTGTGAAGATAAAGGGTTTTATAGTCTTATTTTCCTGGCACAAGCCCTTGGAAACGAGGGCATCGAGGAGGACATCCGGGTCACCGTTGTCACCGATAATATGCAGGAGGTATCCGGGGGGGAATTATTATGCCCGCAGAAAGCCACTGTATTGGGACCCGTGAAGGTAATTCCCACGGAATATGCCAATATCCGCTGCACCAATGTAGATATTGTGTTTCCCGGCCCCGGGACTGGAAAAGAAACCAGGCTCATGGAGCAATTGCTGCTGGAACTGCGCCGGGATACCCCCGATAAAATGATTGCTTATCGTAATAATTACCGGTGGGTGCAGACCTATGAACCGTTTCCGTTGGAGAAGCCGGGGGAAAAGCCCCCCCATTTAAGGAACGGGGGTGTTTACCTGGTCAGCGGCGGTCTTGGAGGTATGGGATTGGTGATAGCAGAGCACCTGGTCCGCAGTGTGAAGGCGCGGTTGATCCTCATCGGACGTTCGGCACTGCCCCGGCGAGACCAGTGGCGCCAATACCTGGAAAAATACGATAAAACGGATAAAATCGCCGCAAAGATCCGAAAGTTGCTGGAATTGGAAAAAGCGGGTGGGGAAGTCATGGTATCCAGCGCGGATGTGACTGAATTGAACCGGGTGCAAGCATTGGTTAATGAGGCGGAAGCACGATATGGAACCATCAACGGTGTTTTCCATGCCGCCGGCATTCCCGGTGGCGGTATGATCCAGGTAAAAACCCGGGAACAAGCCGATAAGGTCATGGCGGCAAAAGTAAAAGGGACCCTGGTACTGAACGAAATCTTTCAACACCACCCACTGGATTTCTTTATACTTTGTTCATCCATTAATGCCGTCGTACCCCTGTTGGGGCAGGTGGATTACTATGCCGCCAATGCCTTCCTGGATGCCTTTGCCTATTTTAGAAATTCAACCGGCGAAACCTTCACCACCAGTATTAATTGGGATGGATGGCAGGAAGTGGGCATGACAGTGGAAGCTGTAAAGAACCTGGGAGGGACCAACGTCCCCCGGGAATCACCGAGTGAAGATATCGAACATCCGTTATTTGACCGCTGTACTCATAAAGAATCCGGGCAGGCCGTCTATGAGTCGCACTTTTCCCTTCACCAACAGTGGGTCATGAAGGAACATCGCATCGCGGAAAACGGGAAAGGACTGGTGCCCGGGGTGACTTACCTGGAAATGGCCCGTGAAGCGTTTTGTAAACATACAGGCAATGGAGATGGCATTATTGAAATCAGTGACGTCTATTTCCTCAATCCCCTGATGGCCGGTGAGGGCGAAGAAAGAGAAACCTGGTTGGTGTTAAAAAAGCAGTCGGGCCACTATGAATTCCTGGTCCAAAGCCGGATCGGCTCCAACGAAAATACCTGGCAAAAACATGCCGTGGGCAAGATTACTTTACTGGAAAAGGATAACCGGCCGGCAGTCCATGATCTCCGTGAAATAGCGGATAAGTGCAGTGAAGGGGAAACCGGTTTATCCCCGGAAAGTAAGGAAGTGAAGCGTGGGCTGTTGATTTTCGGACCCCGCTGGGCAAATATTAAACAAATCCGTTATGGGGAAAACCAGGGGCTGGCATCGTTGAATTTGCCGGAAGAATTTGTCCCGGAATTGGATGTTTATCAACTGCATCCGGCCTTGTTGGATTCCGCCACCGGTTTTCTTTTCGGGCACGTTGGCAAAAGTGCTTATATTCCTTTTTCTTATAAACGACTGCGGCTGCGAGCGCCGTTAAAGTCAAAAATGTACAGTTTCAACCGGTTGACCGGAAATGGCGGTCCGGGAGGAGAGTCCTTGAAATTCGATATCACCATCATGGATGAACAGGGAAATGAATTGGTGGATATTGAAGAGTTTACCATGCTGCAAGTTACAGAGGGAGTCAAGGTCAAAATCCAGGAAAAAGAAAACAGCGCCGTATCCTTTCCATTACCGGGTCCTGGTGAACCGGGCTCGGTAGATGAGAAGAAAACGCAGTCGGAGTTTCTAAAGCGTGGGATATTGCCCACTGAGGGGATTGAGGTTTTCAATCGTGTCCTGGGAGAGACACTGCCCCAGGTGGTGGTATCTACCGTCAACCTGCCGCTTCGCCTTGAAAAAGCAGCGGTATCTCCCCCGATTTTCCAGGGAGAAGAATTGAAAAATAAACCACCGGCCATGGCACTGCAGGCCCGGCCGGCGCTGAGTTCCGCCTATGTGGCCCCCAAAACCGAAACTGAAAAAGTGATTGCCGGCATCTGGCAAGAATTCCTGGGACTGGAACAAATCGGTATCCACGACAATTTCTTTGAAATGGGGGGGGATTCGCTCAGTATTGTACAGCTTAGCGGTAAATTGAAACGAGTGTTGAATCGCGATATACCCATCGCCGTCATGTTCAAGTATCTCACCATCCAGTCCTTTGTACAATACCTGGAAAATGGGGAACAAGAGGAGATTGTCCAGGAGGAAGAAGTGGACCGCACCGATGAGCTAAATAAAAGCAAAAATCGATTAAAAACAAGAAGCAAACGAAGATGAGGTGCTCGAATGAGTGAAAAGGAAAGCGAAGTGAGTACCACAGGATTGGAGATTGCCGTAATTGGTATGACCGGCAGGTTCCCCGGCGCTAAAAATATCGACGAATTTTGGAGCAATTTAGTGGAAGGTAGAGAAACCATCGCCTTTTATGGGGATGAAGAATTGAAAAAAAATGGTGTAAGCAGCCAATTGATAAACAATCCTGCTTATGTAAATGCCTCTGGTTGGTTAGAGGATATCGAGTTTTTTGATTCGTCTTTTTTTGGTTATACACCTTTGGAAGTTGAGATCATGGACCCGCAGACCCGTATTTTTCATGAGTGTGCGCACGAGGCCTTGGAGAATGCCGGGTATGATCCTTTTACCTATCAAAAATTAATCGGTCTTTATGCGGGGGCGGCCCCCAGTTTTAATTGGCAAGCCATGGCGGAGTTGTCCGGCAAGAACAACATAATGGGGTGGTTTGCCTCAAGAAATTTTAATGATAAAGATTTCCTGGGTACTCTCATCGCGCATAAATTGAATTTAAAAGGGCCGGCCTTGACCTTAGATACGGCTTGTTCTACTTCGATGGTGGCGATTCACCTGGCCTGCCAGGGATTATTAAGTGGTGACTGCGATATGGCCTTAGCCGGCGCTGCCACGGTACACGCTCTGCAAAAAGGAGGTTATTTATACCAGGAGGGCATGATTCATTCCCCGGATGGTCACTGCCGGGCCTTTGATGCCAATGCCGGGGGAAGTATTTTTGGTAATGGGGTGGGGATTGTCGTTCTTAAACGATTGGACGATGCCGCGGCGGACCGGGATACGATTTATGCCGTGATAAAAGGTTCCTTCATCAATAATGATGGAATAAGAAAAGCCGCTTATACAGCGCCCAGTGTAAAAGGCCAGGCTGAAGTCATCCGCAATGCTTATAAAATGGCGGAAGTGAATCCTGAAACCATTGGTTATGTGGAAACCCACGGCACCGGGACATCTCTTGGCGATCCGGTGGAAATAGAAGGTTTAAAATCCGCCTTTAACACCAGGAAAAAACAGTTTTGCCGGATTGGCTCGGTCAAGAGCAATGTGGGGCATTTGCAGAATACCTCCGGCGTTACCGGCTTCATAAAAACCGTCTTGATTTTAAAGCACCAATTGATCCCCCCCAGTCTCTTTTTTGAAAAATCGAACCCGCAAATTGATTTTGAAAATAGTCCCTTCATTGTCAATACCGAATTAACAGAATGGAAGCCAGGCCAGTATCCACGGCGTGCAGGTGTGAGTTCTTTCGGCATCGGGGGAACCAATGTCCATGCTATCCTGGAGGAATGGCCCGGTGCGCAGAGCGCAGAGCGCACAGCGCACGGCAAAGAACACATGGAGCAAGGTACATGGGGTCAAGGTAGGGAATATCAATTAATTCTTTTATCAGCCAAAACCGAGGCTGTATTAGGGCGAATGACCCAAAACCTGGAGAATCATTTTAGAAAAAATCCGGGTATTAACACAGCCGATGCAGCTTTTACTTTGCAGGTGGGCAGGCGGGTCCACTCGCATCGACGCATGTTGGTCTGTAAGGACCGGGAGGAAGCCGCGGCCCTATTGGCATCCCCTGCTTCCAGGAAGGTGAAAACCTTATATTCCGGGGAGGACCGTCGCCCTATTATATTCATGTTTCCAGGCCTGGGCTCCCAATATGTGAATATGGGCCGGGAGTTGTATGAGAAGGAACCCCTCTTCAGAAAAGAGATGGACCGCTGTTTTGAAATATTAAAACCCCTCATGGATTATGATCTAAAAGAAATCCTTTATCCACCTGCAACCTGCAACCTGCACCTGTCACCTGATTTCAACCAAACCGAAATTGCTCAACCGTTGGTATTTATTTTTGAATACGCCCTGGCAAAATTATTAATGCATTGGGGAATCAAACCTCATGCCATGATCGGGTATAGTTTCGGAGAATATGCGGCTGCTTGTGTGGCCGGTGTGCTTTCCCCGGAGGATGCCTTGACGCTGGTAGCAGCCCGGGGAAAACTGGTACGGAATGTGCCCCGGGGTGTCATGTTAAGTGTTCCCCTTACCCGGGAAGAACTAACCTCTATCCTGGCTTCAAAGCATGATTTGTCCATCGCCATTGACAATGGTCCTTCTTGCATTGTGGGCGGTTCGCCCGGGGCGCTCCACGCCTTTGAACAGCAGATCAAAGAAAGGAAATTAATGTGCATGCCGGTGCCATCGTCTCATGCCTTCCATTCCCACATGATGGAACCCGCGTTAAAGGAATTTACCGGAATTGTGGGTACCCTTACTCTAAATAAACCCAATATACCTTATATATCCAATGTAACCGGGGACTGGCTCAAGGATAATGAAGCCGTAAATCCCGGGTACTGGGCCTCTCATTTAAGAAAAACCGTACGATTTGCCGATGGAATGAAAGAATTATTAAAAGGTCCCAGTTCAGTATTCGTCGAAATCGGGCCGGGTCGTGATTTAACCACATTGACACGGAAGTATTTTGAAAAGGATAAAAGTAGTAATCACCAGACCATCAACCTGGTGAGACAATCTCAGCAGAACTTTTCCGATCTTTATTACCTATTGGATAAAATCGGCCGGTTATGGCTGCTGGGACAGGCCATTGACTGGAGTGCATTTTATCATGAAGAAAAGAGGATGCGTATCCCCCTCCCCACTTATCCCTTTGAGGGCAATCGCTTTTGGATTGATGCCAAATCTTTAAAAACCGGGATCAAACCAGGTGCCGAGTCAGCGGAAACCCGGCCGGAGAAAAAAGCAGGTATGGCCGACTGGTTCTATATACCATCCTGGAAGCGTACCCGGCAATACAACCGGAAACCCTGGAAATCCGATGAAATGTGCAATTGGCTGGTATTTATCGACCCCCGGGGTTTTGGAGCGAAACTGGCGGACCATCTTAAAAAAAGACAGCCGCAGGTGGTGATAGTGGAGTCCGCCTCAACCTTCCAAAAAACGAGCCAGGGAATATTTAAAATTAATCCGGCTGAAGATGATCATTATAACCTACTTTTTAAAGAACTTGCCAAAATGGATAAAGTCCCCGACCAAATTGTTCATTTATGGGGTATTACCGATAATAAACCCCTGGACTGCGAATCGGACCTCGAAGTGGTAACGGAAACTCAAAACCTGTGTTATTACAGCCTGGTAAATACTGCCTCTGCTGTCGGCAAGTTGAATACCGGTAAAAAAATTCAACTATCCGTGTTAACCAATAACATGCAAGAGGTAACGGGGGGTGAAGGACATACGCCACAAAAAGCCGTGGTTTTGGGACCTGTTAAGATTATACCCAAAGAATTTGCCAATATTCGCTGCAAAAGTATCGATATTGTCCTACCCCCACCGGGAAGTATGCAAGAGAAGAAACTTATTGCCAGTCTGCTGGAGGAATTCAGGGTAAAAACTGCGGAACCGGTCATTGCTTATCGCGACGCGTACCGCTGGGTGCAATGTTTTGAACCGGTGCGGCTGGAAAAATCTTTGCAGGGAAAGTCACGGTTGAAGAAGCAGGGGGTATACTTGATCACCGGTGGCCTTGGGGAAGTGGCCCTGATCGTGGCGGAATACCTGGCCAAAGAGGTGCAAGCACGATTGGTGCTCACCGGGCGAACCCCCCTGCCCCCCCGGCAGGAATGGAATCGCTGGCTGGAAACCGCAGAGGAAGCCGATAAGGATGAGGTAAGGGCTCTTCAAAGGAGAATACAAAAAGTGCAGCAGTTAGAGGCGTTGGGAGCCCAGGTGTTGGTGGCTGCCGCGGACATTACCCGGCAAGACCAGGTGCAGCGGGTCATCACGCAGACGGTGGGCCGGTTCGGTACCATCAATGGTGTGATACACGCTGCAGGTATGATCGACGGCGCCATGATCCTGCGGCGTACACGGGAAATGTCGAAACGCATTCTTGCACCTAAAGTAAGGGGTACGCTTTTATTGGAGCGGGAACTGAAGGATAGGCCATTGGACTTTTTTATTCTTTTCTCCTCGATAACATCGGCCCTGGCTACCCCGGGGCAAACCGGCTATACGGCAGCCAATGCCTTTCTCGATGCCTACTCCCATTACCGCTCCTCCCGCTATGAAGGATTTTCCGTGGTCATCAACTGGGACCGCTGGCATAATACCGGCATGGCAGTGGCAGCCGAAGCGTTGTTCAAGCAGTTGACAGGAAAAGAGCCGTTAGGGGGAATCGAACCGTGGGAAGGGATCGAGGCCTTTGCCCGTATCCTGGAAGATGAACTTCCCCAGGTGCTCGTATCTACGCGGGATTTAGGAGTTCTTATTGAGCAGGACAGGACCTCCAATCAATTACTCTCCCTAAAGGAAATAGAAAAAACACCCGGTTCCAGGCCGCTGCAAAAACGACCGAAGCTGGATTCGGAATATGCAGCACCCAAAAATGAAACCCAACAGAAACTCGCCGGGATTTGGTCGGAATTTTTCGGATTTGAAAAAATCGGGATACAGGATGATTTTTTTGAAATGGGGGGTGATTCGTTAAAGGGTGTGATCGTCTTATCCAGGATTCATAAAGAATTGCACGTGGAAATTCCTATCGCGGAATTTTTTGACCACCCTACTATTGAATCGCTTTCTCAATATATAGACGGGGCAACTCAACACACATACTTTTCGATTGAATCGGCGGAAAAAAAGGAATATTATCCCCTGTCTCCAGCCCAGCGGCGGTTGTATTACCTGAAGCAAATTACCCCCACCAGTACTGTTTACAATGAATATATCGGTGTTATCCTCGAAGGAAATATTGGAAAGGCAAGAGTGGAAGAGACCTTCAGGAGACTAATAAAACGACACGACAGTCTTCGTACTTTTTTTGAAAATGTAGGCCATCAGCCGGTACAAAGAGTACATGCTGAGGTGCAATTTGAAATAGAATATTATGATATCGGTAGAGAGGAGGGGACAGGCATTTTAATAAAGGACTTTATTCGGCCCTTTGACTTATCGGGGGCGCCGCTCATGAGAGCGGGGTTAATAAAGAGGGATGAGGGAGGATATGTGTTAATGGTAGATATACATCATATCATTTGCGATGGTATGTCGATTGCGTTATTGATACAGGATTTTAAGGCAGTCCTTGAAAATCACCAACCGCCGCAATTGCGAATTCAATATAAAGATTATGTGGAGTGGATGAATACACAAGTGGTCAAAGATAGGATTGCCGGGCAGGAGCAATATTGGTTGAAACGCTTTGAAGGGGATATCCCGGTGCTCAATCTGCCCGCCGATTATACGCGGCCTGCAGAGCAGAGCTTTGCAGGAAAAACCGTTGAATTTAAAATCGGGGAGAAAGAAACACAGGGTTTAAAAGCGTTAGCACCTGAAGAGGATGCTACCTTGTACATGAAATTGCTCGCTGCTTTTAATGTATTTCTTTTTAAAATAGGTGGTCAGGAAGACATTGTTGTGGGCACCCCTTTGGCCGGCCGGCGACATTGGGACCTGGAACCCGTCATCGGTATGTTTGTCAACACCCTTCCAATAAGGAATTATCCAAATAGGCAGAAAACCTTTCGAGACTTTTTAAGAGAAGTAAAGGAAAATACGTTGAAGGATTTTGAATACCAGGAGTATCCCTTTGAAGAACTGATCGACAAATTAAATGTAGATAGGGACATCAGTCGAAACCCCATATTTGATGTGATGTTTGCGTTACAGAATGTGGCGAAAGAATGGGCTTTTAGCCGGTACAAATATGAAAATAAGGTGTCAAAATTTGATCTGACCTTACAAGCTGGCGAATCGGGGGAAAACCTATTTTTTACTATTGAATACAGTGTAAAACTCTTTAAAAAAGATACAATTGAAGGATTTATAAGCTATTTCAATAGAATCATCTCTTCTATCCTTAATGATTCTTACCGGGGATTAGGGGAAATCGAGATTATCTCCGCAGAAGAAAAGCGCCATATATTAGAGGTATTTAACGATACCCGGATGGAAGGCCGGCAAGATCAGTTACTTCATGAGTTGTTCCAGGACCAGGTGGAGAAAACCCCAGGCTCGATTGCCGTGATATTTCAAGATGAGGGAGAGCGATCCATCGCCTCAATCAGCTATAGAGAATTGAACCGGCAAGCCAACCTGTTGGCGCATGTGTTGGGGGCCAGGAGTGTTCGGCGGGACTCCATTGTAGCCATTATAACGGAACATTCCCTTGAAATGATTATCGGGATACTGGGAATTTTAAAAGTCGGGGGGGCATATTTACCTATTGATCCCGAATACCCGCAAGAACGCATCCAATATATGTTGGCAGACAGCGATTCAAACATATTGGTGACTACGCAGCATTTATCAAAGCAAATAAAATTTGAAAAGGAAATCGTATATTTATCGGACACGACAAATCGCGTCCCTACGCCTTCTCACCTGCACCTGTTACCATGGGTTAACGCACCTGTCACCTCATTGGCTTACATTATCTACACCTCCGGCACCACCGGTCGTCCCAAGGGGGTGTTGGTGGCACATCAAAGTATTGTCAATACACTGGTATGTCGAAAAGAAGAGTACGGTTTTAGGCCGGAGTTCACTTCATTGCAGTTATTCTCCTACTCTTTTGATGGATTTATCACCAGTTTTTTTACCCCGGTCATTTCCGGTGCTAAAGTAGTATTGATGACAAAGGAAGGTTTGATGGATATCTCCGGGATAAAGGAAACGCTTGTGAAGCACCGGGTCACTCATTTCATCAGTGTGCCCACCTTATATCGGACTGTCATCAACGGCCTGGATAAAGAAGATGCAGCAGATATGAGAGTCATTACACTGGCGGGAGAACAGTTATCTACCGATATCTTAACCGTCACCCGGGAAAAAAACACCGGGAT
>Ga0055447_10000008_pt1 | contig 16141 bp, 3 predicted proteins | sample China_Galinas_Co_3_FD_57743 | JGI IMG/M metagenome (GOLD analysis project Ga0055447, IMG submission 57743) | Wetland microbial communities from San Francisco Bay, California, USA, that impact long-term carbon sequestration - China_Galinas_CordC_D2 | ecosystem: Environmental > Aquatic > Marine >... | reverse complement strand
ATTTAAAGAGGAAACCATCCGGCGGTTTGTTGGTTTTTTCGAGAAAACAATCTCAACCATACTTGAGAACCATGACATAAGAATATTGGAAATAGAGATCATAAATGCACAAGAGAAGAACCGGCTATTGTATGAATTCAACGATACCGAAGCGGAATATCCCCGGGATAAAACGATTCATCAATTATTTGCAGAACAGGTGGGACGAACACCGGATCATGCGGCAGTTTTTGGGTGTAGATGCATGGATGCCGGGAGGCATGAAAATATAACTGTGACCTATAGAGAATTGAATCAACGGTCCAATCAACTGGCTCATCAGTTGAGGCAGCGGGGGGTAACCAGGGGTAATATTGTAGGGTTAATGGTGGAACGCTCCATTGAGATGATTATTGGCATGCTGGCTGTATTAAAGGCGGGAGGCGCCTATCTACCAATTGAGCCGGGTTACCCCCAAGAACGTATTAATTATATGATTGCAGACAGCACTGCGAAAATTTTGCTGACATCGGAAGCGATAAATCGTGTCCCTACACCACCTCACCTGCACCTGCCATCTATACCTGCCACCTGCCTGGCCTACATTATTTACACCTCCGGCACCACCGGTAAACCCAAAGGCGTTATGATGCAGCATCAATCCCTGGTAAACCTGTGTTCCTGGCACAATCGGTATTTCAAAGTTCAAGAATCGGATCACGCTGCCCAATATGCAAGTATCGGTTTTGATGCTTCTGTGTGGGAAATATTTCCCTATCTAATAAAAGGTGCATCTCTACATATTATCCCCCCGGACATTCAACTGGATATTGAGAAACTGGACCAATACTTTGAAACCCATGATATCACTATTGGTTTTTTACCCACACCGGTGTGCCAGCAGTTTATGGAACTGGAAAATCATTCGCTGCGGAAACTACTCACAGGCGGTGACCATCTAAAAACTTTCATTAAGCGAAATTATCAACTTCATAATAATTATGGCCCCACCGAAAATACAGTAGTAAACACTTCCTTTCCGGTCAACCGGCATTATATCAATATACCTATTGGCCAACCGGTTGATAACAATCGAATTTACATTTTAGATAAATATGGTCATCTTCTTCAGCCCATTGGCATTCCCGGGGAATTATATATTGTTGGGGATGGTTTAGCCAGGGGATATCTAAACAACCCGGAGTTGACATATTGCAAATTCCAAATCCCAAATCCAAAATTACAAATTACAAACAAAAAACAAGCAGTCTACCTCCATCACCCCCTCACCCCATTAACCCACGCCCCCATCTATCGAACCGGTGATTTGGCCCGTTGGCAGGTGGATGGTAATATTGAATTCATCGGCCGCGTTGATTATCAAGTAAAAATTAGGGGGTTCAGGATAGAGCTTGGTGAAATCGAAAATCGACTGCTGGAGCATAAACAAATAAGAGAAGCAGTGGTTATTGACTGCCAGGACAGCCATGAAGAAAAATATCTCTGCACCTATATCGTACCTACCCATGAAAATGCCTTTGGAAATACTCCTTCACAGGTACTGAGGGAATATCTAGCTCAAAAACTGCCTGATTATATGATCCCTTCTTATTTTATCCGGATAGAAAAAATCCCGCTAAATCAAAATGGAAAAATCGATCGCAAAGCATTGCCCGAACCCGAATTGAAAATAGAAGGAGAGTATATCGCTCCCAGGAACCAGCTTGAAGAGAAGCTGTTGGAATTATGGTCGGAAGTCCTGGGTATCGAAGAAGATCGGATCGGTATCAATGGTGGTTTTTTTAATTTAGGAGGGCATTCGCTAAAAGCAGCCGTTTTAGTCGCAAGAATACATACAGAATTAGATGTAAAAGTACCATTAACAGAACTTTTCAAATCTCCGACGATTCGGGCTTTATCCCAATATATAAAAGGGCAAACTCAAAAAAGGCACGAATCGATCCTGCCGGTAGAAGAGAAAGAATATTACCCGTTATCATCTGCCCAAAAACGTCTATTCACACTCCAACAGATGGACCTGGAAAGCACCAATTATAATTTACCCGAGCAACTGCTGCTGGAAGGTTCCCTGGATTTGAAGAAACTGGAAAATGCTTTCCGGGAATTAATCAGGCGGCATGAAAGTTTACGCACTTCTTTTCAAATTTTCGGAATGAGACCGGTTCAAATAATACACCATGAAGTCGCATTTACAATAGAGTATATCGATTATCCCGATAATAAACCCGAAGACTACCTGGAAGCGGCCTATGGTTTTATACGGCCATTTGACCTTGGTCAGGCGCCGTTAATGCGAGTCGAATTAATTAAATTCAGTCATAGTAAACATTTAGTGATGTTAGATATCCATCACATAATCACAGACGGAATATCAAACACTTTATTTTTTAAAGAATTTATGAAAATTTACATGGGGGAAATATTACCGCCTCAACATCTCCGATATAAAGATTATGCGGAATGGCAGAATAGCCCTGGCCAGGAAGAGAAGGTAAAAAAGCAAGAAATCTATTGGCTAAACGTATTCGATATTGTACCGGTTCCCCTGGAGTTGCCGGGCGATTACCCCAGACCCACTGTTAAAAATTTTTCAGGTCAACGGCTTCAATTTACACTGGGTAAAGAAGAGACACAAGCCCTAATAGAGTTGGGGCAAGAAGAAAGAGCCACCCTGTATATGGTACTCTTTGCCATACTAAATATACTCTTCGCCAGGTTAGGAAACCGGGAAGATATCGTTATCGGAACAGGTGCAGCGGGACGAGACTACGCCGCACTTCAAGATGTCATGGGTATGTTCATTAATATCCTGGCCATTCGAAATTATCCGCAAGGAAGCCTTACCTTTCGAAAATTTTTACAGGAAGTAGTGCAAAACACCCTGGATGCCTTTGAAAACCAGGATTACCAGTATGAAGACCTGGTCCATCGCCTGGGAATTAAACGATATCTCAATCGCCATCCTATTTTCGATATTGGCTTTGGGATAGAAAATTTCGAAAGCACCACCATCAATATCCCGGGAATAACGATTAAACCCTTTGCGGCTCAGCATAAAAAATCAAAATTCGATATTTCCCTGGTGGGGATAGAAACTCCCGAAGGTTTGGACTTCCATTGTGAATACAGTACAGAACTATTTAAAGAAGAAACCATCTTGATGATGATTAAAAATTTCAAAAGCATTATTAATTTAATAATAGAAAACCGGTATATCCAATTACAGGATATCCGGGTAAAGCATGAATTAATGTCGGCCAAACCGGGAATACCCCGGATCGACCTTGAATTTTAAGGAGGATTTTACCATGTTTGATACGAAAAAATCACCAACAACCCGTGGTCGAGCTGCTGTTGCCGCTAAATCAAACACGAAAGAAAGAGAGTACTGGCTGCAAAAACTATCGGGGCCGATTCCCCGGTGCTTTTTCCCTTATGATTATAAAAATAGCAGTACCCCGTTTTTACTCGATGAGGCATTTTTCCAGTTTTCTCAGAAAGCATATTCCCTTTTAATGGGAATTAAAAACCACACCGATTATACACTGCATATTTATTTAACCGCATGCTCCGCTGTATTGCTGCAAAACTATTGTCACAGCAGTAATATTAACCTTGGGACTCCGATATATAAGCAGGAACAAGAAGGAGATTTTATTAATACTATACTGCCATTAATATTTCAACTTGAACCCAAAATGACTGTTAAAGATTTACTATTCCAGGTAAGACAGACCATTATGGAAGCAATCGAACACCAAAATTATCCAGTAGAAATAATGACAACGGAATTAGGTTTAACCCAGTTAGAAGATGATTTCCCATTATTCAGTGCTGCGGTATGCCTGGAAAATATTCATTATCGGAAATATCTCCAGCACCTGCAAATTCCCATACAATTTTCCTTCCTGCGGACAGAAACGGGCATGGAAGTATCCATTGAATATGATTCCTCCCGTTATGAAAGGATGACTGTCGAACGAATTTTCTACCATTACCAACATCTCCTGGAACAGATGCTGGAAAATGTAGAAAGACATATAATCGATATCGATATCCTACTTCCCGAAGAAAAAGAACAACTCCTCTACGAATTCAATAATACAGGCAGCCTCTACCCGGACCATCTCACCATCGATGAATTATTTGAACAACAAGTGGAACAATTACCTGATCGAATTGCGCTGATCAGTGGCAATGTCTTTATGACCTACCGCGAACTCAACCGGCGTGCAAACCGGTTAGCCTGGCTATTGCGAATCAGGGGTACTCTGCCTGGAGGAATGTTGGGTATCATGCTGGAACGTTCACCTCGAATTTTCGAAGTCATGCTGGCAATTCTTAAGGTCGGGAACAGTTATCTTCCCATCGATACCATGAATCCGCAAAAAAGAACCGTTTCGATATTAAATGACGCACGTGTTCCTCTTTTGATTACCGATACACATTCAGTGGGAAATCATTCCTTTACCATTCTCCAGGGAATAAGGAAGGGACAAATGGTTCCCCTGGTTACAGGGGCTCGTCCCCAGATTACAGGGCTAAATCGATTACCCATTCCCAACCGCAGCCTGGTGGATTACGAAAAATACAATAAATACATCGGGCTGGCTGCTGTTAAAGACAGTATGACAATGCAGGGTTCTCGAGGATGCCCTTTTAAATGCGCTTACTGTCATAAAATATGGCCCAAAACGCACATCATCCGTTCTGCCGAGCACATTTTTGCCGAAATAAAATCACTTTATGACCTCGGAATTCGCCGGTTTTCCTTGATCGACGATATTTTTAATTTAAATGTCGATAACAGCCGCCGTTTCTTTCAAATGATCGTCCGGGAAAACCTGGACATCCAGCTTTTTTTCCCCAACGGCATGAGAGGTGATTTGTTAACAAAGGATTATATCGACCTGATGGTCCAGGCTGGGACGATAAATATTTCATTATCATTGGAAACCGCTTCCCCACGATTGCAGCGCCTCATTAATAAAAACCTCAATATTGAAAAACTGCGCAAAAACCTCTGCTATATATGTGAAACTTACCCCCAGGTCATACTGGATGTCCAGGCCATGCATGGTTTTCCAACTGAAACGGAAGAGGAAGCACGACAGACCATGGATTTTATTAAGGAACTAAAGTGGCTTCACTTTCCTTATGTTCATATTTTAAAAATTTATCCCAATACCGATATGGAAAAGATTGCAATAGAACATGGTATAGCCCGTGAAGTCATTGATCGGGCCGCCGAACAAGCCTATCATGAAGCTTCTGAAACCGTCCCCTTCTCTAAACATTTTACCCTGGGTTACCAGTCGGAATTACTCAATGATTATTTCTTAAATAAGGAGCGGCTGCTTCATGTCTTGCCTTACCAGATGAAAGTTTTGACCGAAGCGGAAATAGTACAAAAATACAATGCCTACCTGGCGGAAGATATCCGCTGTCTTGACGATGTATTAAAAGTGGCGGGTATCCAAAGGGAAGAATTGTCGGTATTAGAATGCGTACCGGACAGTCAAATGCTGGTACCTCAATTGAATGAAAAGCTTAAACAACTTTACCCGGAGCATCGCCCCGCGCCCGGTGCACTGAAAGTCCTGCTGCTGGATTTATCCACTTTTTTTAGTCAGCGTGTGGATGTATTTTATGATATGATCGAACCCCCCCTGGGGCCAATGTACGTGCTCACCTACTTGAATCATGAATTGGGAAACCGGGTTAATGGCAAAATTCTAAAATCTCGAATTGACTTTGATAGTTATGAGCAGCTAAAAGCCTGTTTGTCGGAATTTCAACCCGATGTAATCGGGGTCCGGGCCTTGACCTATTATAAGGATTTTTTCCATCGTACCATTGCTGTTATCCGGCAGTGGGGGTTTAATGGACCACTAATCGCAGGTGGTCCTTATGCAACGAGCGATTTTACTGCGGTGCTGCAGGACCGGAATATTGACGTCGTGGTACGAGGAGAAGGAGAAGTTACTTTCTGTGACCTGGTCCGGCACATCATTGACAATGGAAGGAAATTACCGCCCGCCGCTGTTTTGAAAAATATCCCGGGAATTGTTTATATTACTGATCACCCGGAACCAGGGACTGCTGTTCATAAGTCGCCGCGACAAATTCTTCTCGTAGATCAACTGGAAGACGTTTTAACTAACCAGGAAACCACAAACCCCGGGAACCGTCAACATTCTGCCGACGACTTCGCTTATATCATCTATACATCCGGTTCTACCGGGGTACCCCGGGGAACCCTGACAACACATGCAAATGTTACCCGGGTGGTCAAAAATACCAACTACCTGGAATTGACACCCTCGGACCGGGTATTGCAGTTGTCCAATTATGCGTTCGATGGTTCGGTGTTCGATATTTACGGGGCATTTCTCAATGGTGCGGGGCTTGCTTCGGTAAGCAGGGAAGAATTGATAGACGTCCAGCGGTTGGTAAATTTGATAGAAAAACAGGGTATTGATGTATTTTTTGTAACCACAGCTTTATTTAATACGTTAATAGACCTGGGACTCCAGCGTCTCAGCCGGGTCAAAAAAATCTTATTTGGTGGTGAACGCGTTTCCCTGGATCATACGAAACGGGCCGTTGACTACCTGGGAAACGGGCATATTATCCACATGTACGGGCCCACTGAAACCACTGTATTTGCTACTTATCACCCGGTAAATAAACCGGATGAACGGTTGGAACGGTTGGGGACAGTCCCCATCGGGGGCCCTCTTGCCAATACTGGAATATATATCTTAGATGAAAGACAAAACCCCGTTCCTATTGGAGTGGAAGGCGAAATTTACATCGGGGGGAAGGGACTGGCCGCTGGTTACCTGAACCATCCGGATTTAACCGCTCAACATTTCATAGAGTCCAATGATATTCACAAAACCATCAATGAAAAACGATTATATCGGACCGGTGACCTGGCGCGTTGGCTGTGGGACGGTACCATCGAATTCCTGGACCGAAAAGATAAGCAGGTCAAATTAAGGGGATTTCGCATCGAATTAGGTGAAATTGAAGCCCACCTTTTAAACCATCCGGCTGTACGCGAAGTGGTAGTTATAGCCCGCGAAGATGAGCAAAAGGATAAATATCTTTGTGCCTACCTGGTGGCAGCAGAACAAATTGAGATAATTTCTATAAAGGAATACCTGGCGGGGTTATTACCCGGTTTTATGATTCCTTCTTATTTTGTCCTGTTACCGCAAATACCGTTAACTGCCAATGGAAAAATAAACATGGCCCTATTACCGGACCCCCTCTCGCAGCGAAACCAGGAAGAACAATCCGGGTTTAATCCCCTGGAAAACCGTTTAGCGGAAATATGGGCCAAAGTGTTGGGCTTGAAAGTTTCAGAGATAGCACGTGATGCGGATTTCTTCGAGTTAGGTGGGCACTCGCTCAAAGCAACAGTCATGTTGTCCATGATCCATAAAGAACTAAAAGTTAAAGTGCCGGTGCAAGAAATTTTTAGAACTCCGACTCTCCGGGAAATTGCAGAATACATCGGTAAAGTATCTTTGATTTCTTATAAACTAATCCCTAGAGCGGAAAAAAAAGAATATTACCGGTTATCCTCGGTACAGAAAAGAATGTATTTTGTGCAGCAGATGCAAACAGGAAGTAAAAGTTATAATATACCCACAGTTGTGATATTGGAAGGAGAGATCGATCGTAAAAAGTTAAATAATACTTTTCAGAGTTTGCTTATCAGGCATGAAAGTTTTAGAACATCCTTTGTAGCTATAGATGGAGAGGTTGTTCAGGTTATCCATGATGACCTCGAATTTATGGTTGAGTATTATGAAGATAAAGAAGAAAATGTAAAAAAGATTGTTGAGAATTTTTTGAGACCATTCGATCTCTTAAAAGCTCCTCTGCTGAGAGTGGGGTTGATAAAAATAATGGAAGACAGGCACATATTAATGGTGGACATGCATCACATTATATCGGATGGAGTTTCTTATGGAATATTGATAAAAGAATTTTCAAAATTATATAGCGGCGATAATTTAACTCCATTAAGAATAAATTACAAAGATTTCTCAGGATGGCAAAACAAGCGGTTGGCGTCGGGAGAAATGAATAGGCAAAAGGAATATTGGCTAAGCAAATTCAAAAAGGGAGATATACCGACATTGAACATGCCGCTGGATTATCCACGGCCATCTGTGCGTGACATCGACGCCGGCGATCATATAAATTTTTCCCTGGACACGATTCTATGTGAAAAAATATACACGCTTATGAAAAAAACAGGAACCACATTATCCATGATGTTAGTTGCTGTTTATAATGTATTGTTATATCACTATACAAAACAGGAAGATATTATTATTGGAGTGGTCATAACCGGGAGAACACATGCGGATTTAGAGAATGTTATCGGCATGTTTGTCAATACGGTTCCTATAAGAAATTATCCAAAAAGAGATAAAAGATTTTCCGAATTTTTAGAGGAGGTTAAAGAGAGTATGCTCAGCGCTTCTGAAAACCAGGATTATCCATTTGATGAATTGGTAATCAACCTGGGGTTACAAGGAGTAACCAACAAAAATCCATTATTCGATGTGGCATTCAACTTAAATAATATAGAAAGCGCCAAAGTAAAACCCACTGATTTAGTAATGAAACCCTATAATAATTCCAGCGAATTTGCAAAATTTGATATAGCTATTTACGTGAATGAGATTAATCAAACAATAGATTTTATTTTTCGCTACTCCACTCAATTATTTAAACGATCAACAATAGAAAAACTTAAAATATATTTTTCTGAAATCATCGATCAAGTTGTTAATAATGTCGATATTAAGTTGAAAGATATTACTCTTTCCCATGGCTTTGCAGAAACAAGATCGAGCATCTATAAAGAAAACAAACAGGCGTTTAATCTATGAAAACAAAAAAGGAGAGTACTCCATGACTACAACCACCGCTAATAAAGAAAAAATTCTTTTGGTTTTATTGCCCTATTGGGCTCCTATACTCCCGCCGGTTGGATTGGCAAGGCTAAAAAGCTTTCTTCAGCCTCATGGCTATGAAGTAAAAATTGTAGATTTTATCGTAAAGAACGAAGGCCTGGAATATTATTATAACTATTTTGATGTGCTAAAAAGATGTATCCCGGAACAAAAAAGAGGAAATTTCAAGAATATAGGCCATGATGTCTTGAGAAATCATATGATGGCTCACTTGCATTATAAAGACGAAAAGGAATACTGCCAATTGGTAAAAATATTGATATCCAAAACGTATTATGAGATCATCGATGATTCCTATGTCAAGGAGTTAAATGAAGTTATTGCTAATTATTTTAGAATTCTCGGAAAATATTTCCTGTTTTTAGTAGAGTTTGAAGAGCCGGATGTGCTGGGCGCGACTGTTTACAGGGATACCCTCGCCGCTGCCATGTTCGTGTTAAAGCTAACCAGGGAAAAGTATCCCCACATAAAAACGGTTATTGGAGGAGGGCTTTTCGCGGATTCTCATATGGTGGGTTCCCCCAACTTTGATGCACTTCTTGAAGTAACCAGGGATTATATAGATAAAATAATCATTGGAGAAGGGGAGTTATTGTTTTTAAAATATTTGAAAGGTGAGCTGCCGGAGAACCAGAGATATTTTACATCTGCAGACATAAACGGTGAGGTTTTGAATTTAAAGAATGCGGCTCCCCCTGATTTTTCAGATTTAAATATTCAGAAATACCCCTATTTGCCCGGAACAGCTTCATTCAGTTGTAAATATAAGTGCAGTTTTTGCAATGAAGTCCAATTCCGGGGTAAATACCGGAAGCGTGACATTAAAGAAACCGTTGATGAAATGGTTTATTTATACAATGCAGTTGAGCTTAATAATGTGGATTCCGGTCATCAATTATTTTTTATGACCGATTCCCTTCTGAATCCGGTTATAACTGATTTGGCCCATGAATTAATAAGAAAAAAAATGTCGTTATATTATGACGGATACTATAAAGTGGATAATGCAGCCACGGATGTGAACAACACATTTCTCTGGAGGAAAAGTGGATTATACCGCGTCCGATTGGGAGTTGAAAGCGGATCCCAAAAAGTATTGGATTTGATGCATAAAGGCATTAATATTAACCAGATCAAGATGGCAATAAAAAATTTTGCCCTGGCCGGGATTAAAACAACCACCTACTGGGTCATTGGACACCCGGGTGAGACGGAGGAAGACTTCCAAATGACACTGGACATAATAGAGGAATTAAAAAACTTTATTTATCAAGCCGAATGTAATCCATTTCTTTATCACTACTGCGGCCAAAATAGCTCGGATGAATGGAAAGATAAACGGATGCTGTTGTACCCGGAAAATGCAAAGAAGATATTGATCTTTGATTCCTGGACATTAGATATTGAACCGTTGAGGGAAATCGCATATGAAAGAATGTACCGGTTTGTAGAACATTGTAAAAAGTTGAATTTATTAAATCCATACACATCGAAAGAAATCTTTGATTCCGACCGACGATGGCAAAAATTACAAAAATTTGCTGTTCCTTCCCTGGATAAATTTAGTCCACCGGTGAACCTTATTTCTGAAAATTTAAAGGAAAGAAGGCCTGCTGGAAAATGCAAAGTAGACGATCGTGCGTTTAATATATAAAAAAATATTGGAGGAATGAAACATGAAAAAATATCTCAAGAAGGGGATAAAAGAAGTATTGAACGAATATCCGGACCTGGCTCCCATACTGGCTGAATATGATATCGATTGTTATAAGTGTGATGGGAACTGTTTGTTTAAAGATATCTTCGAATGGCATAACCTGTCAATGGAGCAGGAAATGGATATGAAAGACAAAATAGCCAGGGTTATACCCATCGAACCATCGACAAAACCGGGGTTTATGAAGCAGGAACCTCAAAAAAAATAGAATACCTGCGGTTTCGGAGGGTTGTATCTTAAAGAAATAAAATTAAAAGGAGGTTATTATGATGTATCGAGATGTCAGCGAGAGAATATTTGCGTCCAGTCACTATGATAAGGAAAGAGAGTATTGGATCAATAAATTATCCGGGGATCTGGTAAAAACCGGGTTCAGTTCGGATGGCATTACATCAGGCACAGAAGATCAAAAAGTAGAAACCATGAAATTTCAATTTTCGCCCCGGCTTTATGAGCGATTGATGCAGATAATCAATAACTCGGATTCCAACCTGCATATAGCGATTGTAATGGCATTAACGCTTTTGCTCTACAAATATACGGGTAATAAAGATATTATCATTGGTGCCCCCATCGAGAAACAAGATGAAGACTATGAATTTATTAACACTATACTTCCACTTCGAAACCAAATCGACGAGCAATCCAGTGTTAAAGAATTTTTGATGCAGGTGAATCAAACGGTGGTTGAGGCCGTTGAAAATCAAAATTTCCCCATTGAAACTATACCTTATGAGTTAGGTATCCCGGTTGCTAAAGATGAATTTCCCTTATTTGATACTGCTGTCTTGCTTCAAAATATTCACGACGGAAAGTATCTCCAGCACATCAACCTTAACATTATTTTCTCTTTCTTAAGAACCGAAAATTCCCTGGAAGGAACCGTGGAGTATAATGCATCTATTTTCCAGGGAGAAACCATCCAACAAATTGTGAATCATTTACTTTACCTGATGCATGAAGCCTTTTTTCATGTGGATTTAAAATTGATAGATGTCCCGGTTTTGACAGAGGAAGAAAAAGAACGGATAGTTGTCGATTTTAATAACACCGCCGTGGATTATCCCCGGGATAAAATGATTCACCAATTGTTTGAAGATCAAGTCGAAAAGAGTCCCGATAACATTGCCGTTGAATCGAAAGATAAGCGATTAACCTATAAAGAACTAAATGAAAAGGCAAATCAATTGGCGCGATTGTTAAGGAAAAAAGGAGTTGGAAGCGAAACCACTGTATCTATTTTTTTGGAGACCTCGATCGATGTCCCCGTTGCCATATTGGCGGTTTTAAAGGCAGGGGGGAAGTACCTTCCTATCGGGTTTGAATTCCCCGAAGAACGAGTGAATTACATGTTGAATGACAGCAAGACAAAGATATTGTTATCTCGAAAATCGTTGGTTGAGGGAAAGTCCTTTCAATGTCCTATTATCGATTTGGACGAAGAAGACGTCTATGCAGGGAACGGCAAAAATTTAGCACCGAATACTCATGTGAAGAGTTTAGCTTATATTATCTATACTTCCGGAACCACCGGTCAGCCCAAAGGAGTTATGATCGAGCACCAGGGTCTTGTTAATTATATTTGCTGGGCGTCCCGAAAATATGTTAATAAAGATCGACTTAATTTTGCCTTGTTTACATCTATTTCATTTGATTTAACCGTTACATCCATCTTTACACCATTGATCACCGGGAATACGATTATTGTTCACGGGGGGATAGATAAAAATCTCTATATTGAAGAGGTGATCGAAGACAGCCGGGTAGGAATCGTGAAACTAACGCCATCTCATTTGAAACTAATCCGGGGGAAAGAAGTAAAGAATACTTCGATTAAGAGGCTAATTGTCGGGGGCGAAGACCTGAAGAGCGATTTGGCCAGGGATATTTATAATAATTTCAACAGGAAAATTGAAATTTTTAACGAATATGGCCCCACGGAGACAGTTGTGGGAAGCATGATTTATCAATTTAACCCTGGTTATGACCAAAGGCTTTCTGTGCCTATAGGAGTTCCTATTGCCAATACACAGGCTTATCTATTGAATAAGTACAGCCAGCCGATTCCCGCCGGTGTTGTAGGAGAACTTTATGTAGGAGGTGATGGAGTTGCCAGGGGATATTTGCATAATCCGGGGATGACTACGGAAAAATTCATCCCCAATCCGTTTGTTCCCGGCAAGTTAATATACAAAACCGGTGATCTGGCAGTTTTACTCCCGGATGGGAATATCGAGTATAAAGGCAGGGCTGATAACCAGGTAAAAATATGGGGGCATAGAGTTGAAACCGGGGAAATTGAATCGAAAATAATAGATTTTCAGAAGATGACTCATGCCAGGAGGGAGCAGAAAGAAAACATTGTTGAAAAACTCGATCTAAAGTCGGCAAAATACTGCAAAACCTGTGTGCTCCCTGAGAATTACCCTGGAGGTATTTATTATGATGAACAAGGGGTATGCGAGGTATGTCGAGAATTCGAATCATATAAGGATAAGGCCCTGAATTATTATAAAACCATGGATGACTTCCGTAAATTGGTGGAGCGTATGCGAAAAGAAAAGAAAAGTAAATATGATTGTCTGCTTCTATACAGTGGAGGTAAGGACAGTTCCTACGTGCTGCACCAACTGGTTGACATGGGATTGAACGTTTTGACCTTTACGTTTGATAACGGGTATATTTCTGAAAAAGCATTTGAAAATATAGATCGAATGAAATCTTTGTTAAATGTAGATCATATTGTGCTGGATTTGGAGAAAATGAAGGAGATATTTGTAGAGAGCTTGTGGTCCGATTATAATGTATGCAATGGATGTTTTAAAGCTGTAAATACCTTTGGAGCAAAGCTGGCCCATGAAAATAATATAAACCTGGTGATATCCGGGCTGACCCGCGGGCAGATATTTGAAATCAAACTACATGGGTTATTTAAACTGGGAATTCACAATGAGGAAGATATTGAAGCTCGATTGAAATTGTTCCGGAAAAATTATCACTCCATGTCTCATCGCACTTCCCGGTTGATTGGAGAAGAGATAACCGACGAGATGTTGGAAAATATCTACTTCGCAGATTTCTTCAGGTATACGGATGTCTCCCAGTCAGAAATTCTTGAATATTTAAAAGGAAAGGATGACACCTGGGCGCGCCCTACGGATACCGGTGCATCTTCTTCTAATTGTATCATTAATGATGTGGGAATATATGTTCATTTAAAAGATAAAGGCTGCCATTTCTATTCGTCACAGATTAGTTGGGACATTCGCCTGGGAATTTGTACACGGGAAGAGGGTCTGGGTGAAATTCTCGGGTATAAAGTCGATTATCCCTTAACTCAGCGGGTATTGAATGAAATCGGTTATTATAATGCTTTTACAGGTGCAGTGGTTACGGATGTGAAGGACGGCAAAGGTGATAATGAACTTTGCGCTTATATCGTTGCGGATAGAGAGTTTTATATATCCGAATTGAGAACTTATCTTTCCCAACAGCTCCCGTCTTATATGGTTCCACCGTATTTTGTAAAGATAGACAATATCCCATTAACTGCCGCCGGGAAAGTAGACCTTAAAAAATTGCCCATACCGACTTTGACATTTGAGGAAGAATATGTGGCCCCCCGTAATGAAGTTGAAGAAAAATTAACCGACATATGGGTAGAAGTATTGGGACTCAAAAAAGAAAAAATTGGCATTAATGCCAATTTTTTTGACGTGGGAGGGCATTCACTTCGCGCCACATTTCTTGCCGCCTCAATACAAAAGCATTTTAATGTGCAATTACCACTGGTAAAGATATTTGAATCACCCACCATAAAAGGCCTGGCCCAGGTCATAAAGAATGCCGCACAAGAGATATTCATTTCGATCAATTGTGTCGAAAAAAAAGAGTACTATGTATTGTCTTCCGCCCAGAGGCGTTTATACCTTTTGCAGCAGTTGGATTTAAATTCAATGACTTACAATACCCCGCTGGTGGTTGAAATAGAAGGAGAAATAGAAAAAAAGAAAGTGGAGGAAACCTTTAAAAAATTATCCGGAAAGCATGAAAGCTTGAGGACTTCATTTATTGTTGTAGAAAATATGCCGGTACAAAAGATAAATCAAGATTTAGAGTTTAAAATCGAGTATTATATAGATACGCAGACCGAGATTAAGAATATTATTGAAAATTTTATACGTCCTTTTGATTTATTGAAAGCCCCCTTAATGCGAGTTGGATTGATAAAAATCAGCCCATTGAAGCATATTCTCATGGTGGACCTGCATCATATTATAACCGATGGTATTTCGCGTAATATATTGATAAATGATTTTATGACCCAATACAAAGGTATACAATTAACGCCATTAAGACTCCAGTATAGGGATTATTCGGACTGGCAGCAAAGTGAATCGTTTAAAGAAAGTTTCAAAAAGCAGGAAGAATTCTGGTTAAAGGAGTTTGAGGGAGAGATACCCGTATTAAATATACCTACTGATTATTCCAGGCCCCTGGTACAAAGCGATGAAGGAAATACAATCAGTTTTGAGATAGGTGAAGATGAAACAACCGCTTTAAATGAGATGGCACGTCTGGAAAACACCACATTATTCATGGTAATGCTGTCCATATATAAAATCTTTTTGTCTAAAATAAGCAACCAGGAAAATATAGTAGTGGGATCTGCAATTGCCGGTCGCAGGCATGCCGATTTAGAGAAAATGTTTGGAATGTTTGTCAATACAATGGCACTCAATACTTATCCCTCCGGGGAAAAAACCATCAAACAATTTTTAAGCGAAATAAAAGAAATAATAATAAAAGCGTTTGAAAACCAGGATTACCAATTTGAAGATCTGGTAGAAAAATTAGCTGTTCAGCGGGATATGGGGCGAAATCCTATATTTGATACATCGTTTGTGCTGCGGAACCAATTTGATCCATCGGGAAATTTATTGGAAAAAGAGATACCCGGTTTGAAGCTAACCCCCTATAAATTCGAAAATAAAACATCCAAATTCGATGTTTCTTTATTCTGTGTGGAAGCAGGAGAGAAATTGCTGCTTTCGTTTGAATACAGTACAAAATTATTTAAACAGGAAACCATTGAGCGATTTATCACCTATTTTGTTAATATCACACAGGAAGTGGTTGAAAATAGCCGGAAGAAAATTTCAGATATTGAAATCATAACCGAAGAAGAAAAGAAGCGGATATTATACGATTTTAACGATACAGGAACAGGCTATCCAAAGGATAAGACGATTCACCGGTTATTTGAAGAACAGGTAAAGAGTACACCGGATTGTATCGCACTGCATGGACGCATGATTACATGGATGAATGGGGAAGAAGGTTCTATTACATATAAAGAATTAAATGAAAAATCCAATCGCCTGGCTTATATGTTACTGGAAAAAGGTATTCAACCCGATAC
>Ga0055447_10000007_pt1 | contig 16461 bp, 2 predicted proteins | sample China_Galinas_Co_3_FD_57743 | JGI IMG/M metagenome (GOLD analysis project Ga0055447, IMG submission 57743) | Wetland microbial communities from San Francisco Bay, California, USA, that impact long-term carbon sequestration - China_Galinas_CordC_D2 | ecosystem: Environmental > Aquatic > Marine >... | reverse complement strand
TTCTATTTTGATAGCCCTTGGTTTCCTGGCTAAAAGCGGCTATGGTATTCAACAGATTACAATTGCAGGGCTGGTGATTACCCTGGGCTTGTTGGTGGACAATGCTATTGTGGTGGTGGAGAATATTACCCGGTTTATCAAAAAGGGAGAGAGCAACCTGGATGCTGCTATTAAGGGGACCTCCCAGATCGGATGGGCCATCGTTTCTGCTACTGCTACTACAATACTGGCTTTTTTACCGATTGTCATGATGAGGGATGTGTCCGGGGAATTCATTCGCAGCATGCCTTTAACCGTTATTCTTACCTTAACGGCTTCCCTGTTTATCGCTCTTTCTTTTACTCCCTACCTTTCCAGTCGCTTTCTCCGGCCCCACCTGGACCGTAAGCAAAGTAGATTGATGACAGCTATTGAGGGTTTCGTGGAAAATCGCTACAGCAGGTGGTTGGATTATTCATTAAGAAAACCCCGGCGTATTATTGGATTGGCGGTGCTCTTCCTGGTGGGGAGTTTGGCGCTTTTCCCACTGGTGGGTGTGAGTTTCTTTCCAAAAGCTGAGAAGCGGCAATTTTTTATAGATGTTAATCTTCCCGACGGTACCGGTATTTCTAAAACCGATCAGGTCGTGCGCCATGTGGAAGCCTTTTTGTCGGCTCGGCCGGAAGTTGAATCCTATACTGCTAATGTGGGCAGGGGAAATCCCCGGATTTACTATAATATAATGGAGAAACGCAGGCGGAGTAATATCGGCCAACTTTTCGTAAAACTAAAGGAGGAAACGGCCAATGGAGTACTCACCGGTATGGTCCGGGACATAAGGACCTTTGCCGCACAATATCCGGGAGCCAAAATCGAAGTCAAAGAACTTGAACAAGGTCCGCCCATTAATGCCCCGGTGGAAATCAAAGTTAGGGGTGAAAAACTTGAGATTTTGAACAATATAGCCGGTGATCTGGAAAAAATGTTTCAAGAGATACCCGGTTTGATCAATATCAATAATCCATTGTCCACGGTCAAGACAGATTTGCATGTAAAAATCAACCGGGACAAGGCTGCTATGTACGGTATTCCCCTGGCTAATATCGATCGGACTATCCGCATGAGTATTGCTGGGATTTCAGTATCCAGCTACCGGGACAGGGACGGCAAGGAGTATGATATTGTGTTTAGGGCGGATTTCGATAAAAAACCCACCCTGGATATATTTGATAAAATTTATGTGACATCTGCTACTGGTGGACTCATTCCCTTGAATCAATTGGCCATCCTGGAGATGAAGCAGAGTTCGTCGTTGATTAGTCACTATATGATGGATCGAAGCGTCTCTTTGACAGCCGATGTGCTGGGTCAATACGCAGTCAACACAATTACCCGGGAAGTTGTCGAAGGATTGGGTGATTATAACTGGCCCGTGGGCTATGATTATGTCGTGGGTGGTGAAAAGGAGGGGCAAGATGAGGCTTTTGGGGGGATGGGCGAAGCTGTGCTTATTGCTATTATTGCTATATTTGCAGTGTTGGTTTTACAATTCCGCTCTTTTACCCAGCCCTTGATTGTTTATGCAGCCTTACCCCTGGCCGTCATCGGCTCCATCCTGACTCTCCTGGTGACGGGTTATACATTCTCTTTTACTGCTTTTGTGGGACTGACCAGCCTGGTGGGAATTGTGGTCAATAACTCTATCATCCTGGTGGACTATACTAACCAATTGCGCAGCCGGGGTATGGAGGTAGTGGATGCGGTTAAAAAAGCGGCCCAAACTCGCTTTACTCCCATACTTTTAACCACAGTCACCACCATGGGGGGATTGTTGCCTTTGACCCTGCAAGGAGGTAGCCTCTGGGCCCCCATGGGGTGGACCATCATCGGTGGTTTGCTTACTTCCACCGTGTTGACCTTAATCGTGGTGCCCGTTCTCTATAAGGGCTTGCACAATTATCGTTCGGCCACTACTGTAGCGTCAACATCGAAAAATCGATAATCATAGTATGAAATCTGGGTTTTATTGCGCTCCCAATTCCGGGTACCCAGGGCATTGTACATGGAGTTGCTGCCCTGGTAGGTTTCCTTGATTGTGATTTGAGTTGGGAAGCGCAGGCCCTTTCTGATATTGTTATAAGTAATTGTACATTGGAGAAAAAGCCTGGCCCTGAGTTTTTTGGCTAGCCGGAGTAATTGCCCGTATCCCTGGATAGAGTTGGGATCCAACTCGATGCGGGGTATGGAGAAATCCCTGCTGTCTACCCAAACCAGGCCATAAGCAAAATGAATATCACGTGGTTTCTTAGGGATAGCTTCGATCACTGCACAGCGTTTTCCCTTAAAGTTATCGAATCTCAATAATCTAAATCTTAGTAGCGCTTGCCGCTCCCGGGCTAACAAGGTGAGGGGGCCAAAGGCTGCCTTTTGTGTCAAAAAGGAGGAGATCAAACCGGATATTTTTTGAATGGACTCTTCTCCCTTTGAACCGGATAGGGGTTTGCGTTGCTCCTTTACCTGTTTGTTATTTGATATCAATTGATAATCGAATATATAGGTCTGGAACTGTTTGCCCGTCCTCTCCTGGGGCTTGAGGATTTTTTTGATATCCAATTGTGTTAAAAATTGGGAGTTGTATTTACCTTTTGCCCGTTGCTGATTGGATTCGATTGTGCCCTTCACCTCTTTGATCTTCTCTTTGCAGAAAAAATGGAAAGCCTCCCCTCGCAAACGGTCGCAATAAGTAGCTGCCCCAGCCAGGTGTCTTTTAAGTTCTTCCTGGTACCCGGGGTCGTCACTAAGGGCTTTTACCTGTTTCTTCTTGCGGGGTAACTCTGCGTAAAACCCCGGGCCTTCCACAAGCGCAGTGCTGGATTCGGGTTCCAGCAATACGAAGTTGATATTTGATTTGCCGGGTATCTTGTATTGGATTTTGAGTTTATTCTTTGTTGTCCTGGTTGTGGTTCTCTCGATTTTGGCATTACCCTCCTGGCCCCCGGGTACAATTTTATAGAGATCAAGGGGTTTATTCTTGAAAGAATCGGGAACCTTGATAGTTATTGTGATGATATCTCTTGAAATCTTTTCATTTAACAGGGGTGCGGCCCATACCTGGATAGGCGTATAGTAAAGGGGGTTTTCAGAAACCAGGTTGAGTACCAGGAGTTCTTGTTCCAGGGGTGACAAGTCCCGGTAGGCTCGCTGCTTCTCTATGGTTGCAGGTGTGTGGAAACGTATCTCCCTGTTTTTGGGTTTTATGGAGATCTCATGCACTTTGCCCTTTAGATTACCCGGGTCGGGAAAAGCGATTTCAAAATATGAACGATGAAAATTAGCCATGATTTCTCCAGCCTTCTGTTTATGGCTATGGATGTATTTGCCGCCACTCGCTTTAGCCAGGTATTTTAGGGATTCTACTCCCGAATCCACCCCGCTGCTAAGCATGCCCTCCTGGGAATGGGTGGGATTGAGAATGAACAAAACCGCTCCGCAACGACCCAGATAGGAGGCGATTCGATCCATATAATCGTAATAGGTTTGGCCCTTTTCTTCTCCTATTTGGGCCCGGGAAACCCCTTCTGTAAATAGGTAGATAAATTTGTTCTTTTTGATGGAATTCACATTGAAATAAAATGTTTGAAAGGATTCAAAAAAGGGGATTTTCTCCATTTTTAGTAATTTATAGGCAATTCGTTTAAAAGCTTCTATATTGCCTTTCCCGTATTTAGTTATACCCGGCCTTCCTGTATTTGTATCTTCTTGATTGAAAAGTTCCTGGTCAAGAAAACGACGGCGATTGGCCCGCTCCTTAATCTTAGAGATCCCCTCAAGGATATTTTTCTTGTTGCTCCAGGGGCCTGCCATAAAATGAAGTCCCTGTCCCGGTTCGATAGTTAACAAAACAAACTGGATTTCAGGGGAAGCTTTTTGAACCAATTCTTTTGCCGTTGCTTTGGCTCTTCTTAGAGAACCGGTACTGGTTAGGACCCGGTCAAAGATAAGAAAAACCATTTTTCCCCGGTCAAATATCGGGATGGGGGATGTTTTCACTTGTTGGGCTGTTGCCCGGCTAACATCGAAATCCCGGTTGTAGAGAATAAAATTATCAATTTTTTGACCTGATATAAAAAGTTCTAAATCCTCTTTTTTTAAAGAGTCCAGGGCCTTGTCCTGCTTGTCTACCGCAAAGAGGGGAAGCACCCACCAATCAACCTTAACTTTTTCTTCTGTTTTTAAAGAAAATAAAGGCATAACTACTAGTAACAGCAATAGTAAGAAGATTATCTTTCGTGTCATGTACGACCTCCAAGTTGTATATATGAAGGTACGGGCGCTTCAACTCTCTGCGGATAGAGCCGTGTTACTGCTCGGCCAGGACAGCGGTATCTACGTTGAAAAAGCGGTAGTCCTGGTAAGCGATGGTGGTTCTATAGCGCTCCCATTTGTTCAATTTGAATTTTTCCCGCAATATGGGACTGCCCTTGTAGGTTTCGCTTATTGAAATCAAGGTAGGAAACCAGAGTTTTCCATGCTTTTTGTCGTATTCCACCACACAGTCCAGGAATAATTTAGCCTTCAATTGTTTAGCCAGTAGTTGCAGATTTTTATAACCGGCAATGGATTTGGGATCGATCTCGATGCGCCGAACCGAGTGATCTTCTGCGTCCACCCAAACCATGCCATAAGAAAAATGGTTGTCTCTTCTTTTCCGGGGGATAGTCTCGATAACGGCACAACGGCGGTCCTGGAGTTTCTCATATTTCAATAATCTGAATTGAAACAAATGCTGCCGGTCACGGGCCAAAAGGGTGATAGGGCCGAATGTTGCTTTTTCAGTGAGAAAAGCAGAAATCAGTGCAGCCATATTTTCCACACTAAGGGGGGATTTGGTTTGGGAGAGAAGTTTTCTTTGCTCTTTGATTTTACCTTTATCTGAAATGAGTTGATAATCAAAATAGTAGGAATCGATTTTTTGGGGCATTTTGGGATCCACTCCCCTGGCAGAGGTCAAGTTACTAAAGGTTTCAATGAGTCTGCGTTCACCATCAGATAGATACTTCCTCTTTTCCTGTTTTAGAGGTGTATGGGTTTCAATGATTTTTTCATTACAGAAATAGTGGAAGGCATCCTTTCTCAATCTTTCACAATAGTTAGCAGCGCCATCCAGTATTGTTTCCAATTTATCTAAATACTGGGGATTATCACTCAGGGCTTTCTTACGTTTTACCAGACCCGGCAGTTCGTCATATAAGGCCGGTCCTTCCACTAATGCACTGTTGGAAAGGGGGTCCAGTAAAACAAAATTAATATCTTTTTCTTTGACGCCCATAAAATCGATGGAGAATCTCTTTTTTTTGATAAGCAGGCTTTCTTTCTCAACGCTGGGCAGAACATTATTGTTGTCTGCCAGAACCCGGTAGAGATCGATTTTTCGTCCCAGGAAACGGTCCGGGACTTTGACTGTGATGGAAATCTTATCTCTATTTTTCTTGCGTTTGATCACCGGAACCGCCCAGGAGCGGATAGGGGTCTCGTACAGTGGGTTTTGGGAGACCAGGTTGATGGCTAGTAGTTCCTGTTCCACAGGGGTCAAATCTTTATAGGCTCTCTCTTTCTCGATAGTATTCAGTGTATGCAACAGGATCCCTTTACGTCTGGATTTGACAACGATATCGTGCACATTCCCTTTCAAATCTCCCGGGTCGGCAAAAGCCACTTCATAATAAGAACGGTGAAAGTTATTGATCTTCTCAATGGCCCCTTTTTTGTGGCTGTGAATGTATTTCCCACCGCTCTTATTAGCCAGGAATTTCAAGGAATCTTTTCCTGATGTAGTGTAGTTAAAGTTCCTAAAGCCTCCGCTGGACAAACCGGCTTCAGCCATGGCCGGGTTGACGATGAATAATACGCCGCCGCAACGGCCCAGGTAGGAGGCGATCTGGGAGAGAAATTGAGTATAGGTATCGCCCTTCTCTTTTTGGGTCTGGTAGCCGGAAATACCTTCTGTAAATAGGTAGATAAATTTGTTTTTTTTGATGGAATTCACGTTGAAATAAAATGTTTCGAAGGATTCGAAAAAGGGAATACTGTTCATTTTGAACAATTTTCCCGATGTTCGTTCAAAAGATTTGATGTTCCGTGCTGAGTACTTAGCCACACCTCCGCCTTTTCCTCCGCCAACCATTTGAGTGTATATTTCACTGCTTCTAAAATAGCGGCGGTTATCTTTTTCTTTGATCCCCTTAATGATCTTATGCAATTTATCTTTATCTTTCAAGGGACCGGCCAGGTATTTGAGGCCTGCCCCGGGTTCAATGGTGAACAAAGCGAATTCCATACTACTTTCGGTTTTATTTATCAACTCCCGGGCCGTGGCTTTGGCCCGGCGCAGGGATTTACCCCCTGTCATTACCCTATCAAATATGAGGAAAACGATTTTTCCTTTCTCAAATAACAATTTTTTAGGACCTGTTTTAGTTTTCTTTCGACTTCTCTCTTTTACTGAAAAATCCTTGCGCATAAGTAGGAAGTTATCTACCTTGCGGTTATCCATGTAAATCTCGATATGATCATCCAGCAGGTCATGAACCGGGTTGTCTTTGTCATCTACTGCAAACAAGGGTAACACCCACCAATCCACCTTCACCTGCTCCACCTTCTCTTGTGCCGCTAATGGGCACACCAGTCCCAGCAATAGTAATAAAATCAAAATTTGTCCTTTCATCATAGCCTCCATATTACCATAACAACCGGTGGCCCCTAACCCACTGACAAAAAAAATGATCTTTCATTTAAGAAATAACCTCTGTTGTTAAATAATTATGAAGCAAACCGTGTCTATCTATTGGAGGTTACTGCTCTGCTTGAAATGACAATGTGTTGTTCTAAATTATGACTTTTCAAGTACTTTTTGAAACTCATGAGCGAATTGAACAACATTTGGTTTTTTGAATATTGTAAAATGATTGCCGGGGATCTTGTGATAATCAATATTATTTTCACAGTACTTGTCCCATCCCGTTTCCCTATTTGTTTTTGACTCCATGGCTTCAAAATAGTCAACGTTTGTCTTTATCATTTTTGAGGGCGTATAGTTTTCACATGCTTTAAGAAGTGTTCTCGCTAAATTCAAAGTGAGTACCGATTCTTCTATACTTGTCTGGTGGTAAGTGTAATCAGGAAAACCATGCTTAGAGAAAATTCTTTTTATAAAATCTATGGATTGTACATTTCTTTTTAAGTATTCTATGATTTGGAGCCATAAGGCCTCCATTTCTGTTGTTTCGTTCTGAATTTTCCACATTTGGGGGCCTTGAAAATGTTTTTTGATGTAATCAATTTCAGTTTTCATTGTAAAATCACTAATGCTTCTATTTTCTGACATTTCTGGTCTTGGGGAATCAAAAAGAGCCAGCAAGTTAACTTTCTCACCTCTTTCTTCTAATTTTTTTACCATTTCAAAGGCGATAATCCCTCCCAATGACCATCCGGCAATCGAATACGGTCCTTGTGGTTGAACTTTTATTAACATTTTTATGTATTTTTCTGAAATTCCATCCATTGTTAAGTTTTTAGGGGAATAACTTCTCATATTATCAGGTTTAATTCCCCAGAAACGATATTTATTGGTAATGTGGCTGCAAAAATTGATGTAACTTTCCACTTTTCCCACTCCATCATGGACAAAGAAAAGATGTTTATTGCCCAGATTTTCTTTTTTTAGTAAGACTAAGTTATTATCATTAATACGTCCATTCATCATTTCTTCAATAACTTGAGCCAATTTAGCAATTGTTGGATTACTAAATACTTCTACCAATGGAATTTCAATGTCAAACTCTTGACTGAGTCTTGTTTTTAATGTTATTGCTGTTATCGAATTTCCTCCCAAATCAAAGAAATTGACATTTGTTCCAATGTCGTCCCGACAGCTTTCGGAAATCGAAATTGTGTTTTTCCAAATCTTTGAAATTTGTTTTTCTATTTTGTTCTTGGGAGCGACAAATTTTGAGTCTGTTAATCTCTTGGGTTCTGGTAATGCCTTCCTATTTATTTTTCCCGAGGTTGTTAAAGGAATCGTATCAATAGGAATAAAATAATTGGGGATCATATAGTCTGGTAGTTCATTTGCTAAAAAACTCTTAATTTTTTTTGACAGGGATGAACCTGAAGGATGTTCAAATTTTGGAACAAAATATACATATAAATTCTTTATTTGGGACTCATCTTCTTTTTCAATGACAACAGCTTTTTCAATAAAGTTTATTCTGGATAAATGGTGTTCGATTTCACCCAACTCAATCCTATAGCCACGTATCTTCACTTGGTCGTCCACTCTCCCTACAAATTCGATATTTCCATCAGATAAATATCGAGCCAAATCACCTGTTTTATAAATTTCTGATGCTATGTGTTTGAATGATGATTTAATAAATTTTTCCGAGGTTAGTTCAGGGTTATTCAAATACCCTCGTGCTAAACAATCCCCAGAGATATATATTTCTCCTGTAACACCTATAGGAACGAATAGTCCCTCTTTATTTAAAATAAGTACTTGTATATTATCTAAAGGTTTTCCGATCGGTACATTTGTTCCAGTCGGACTATGAGAATAGTATTTATAGGCTGTTGTACAGATGGTTGCTTCTGTTGGGCCATAAGCATTCACAATCTTAATGTCTGAGAAGCTCCTTTGATAAGCTTCGATAATATGGTCGGGAATTGGTTCGACCCCTACTAACATCTTATCTAATGAGAATGCTGTCTTTTGCTGAATTATAGTTTCATATAACACCTTCAAAAGTCCTGGAGGAATATAGGCAAAAGTAACTGCTGATTTATATAAGAGCTGAGAGAATCTGCGGATATCAAACGTTTCTTTGGTTCCCATTAAAATCAAAGTAGAACCGAAGGATAAAGGTATAAATATTTCCGCCACACAGACATCGAATGATGGAGATGTTAAGCTCAAACAGATATCTTTGCCTGAAAATTTACTGTCGAATTTCCGATATGTAGTAAATAGAAAATTTACCGTAGATTGATGTTGGACCAAAACACCACGGCGGGTTCCTGTAGAGCCCGAAGTAAAGATTACGTATGCAAGATTTCGAGAATCTCCTGGAGATGGTGCTTGGCTTTTGTTCTCAAGGATTGCACTTAAAGTAGAGGCATCGTGTTGAAATTTGTGTCTCTTTTTCTTTTTTTCTGATATTTTCAGATTTTTGTTAATTCTTATCAATGTGTCAAATCGGAATTTTGTTAGTTCATTTTCAATTGTGTATATTTTGTTTGAAAAATTAATATCATGAATATCGGGTATTTCCGTGGCAAGATCTTCAAGAAAATGTCTTGAAAGGAACAGTTCTGAGGACCAATCTGTTTTGGTTTGATTGCTATTTTTCCCACTTAACCTCTTAAAACTTTCCATTTCTTTTATTAATGAAGGTTTTAAATCTTGGTCCATAATGTCACCAATAAAAATATATCCATCTGTTTTCAATAAGCTAATCGCTTTTCTTAATGCGCGGCGGAAATAATTATGACCATGAAAACACTGTATTACACTATTAAATATAATCAGGTCAAAATCCTGTTCTTCAATTTTGTTAATTTCAAGCGCAGACAGACAGGCTAACTTTATATTTAAGTGCTTTTCGTTTGCAATTCTTGCTTTATTTCTTTCTAATGCTACTGAGGAGATATCTGTTCCATAATATAAACCGACCTCACGTGCAATACAAAACATACTTATGCCAGTTGAGCAGCCAACCTCTAAAACCCGCATTTTTTTATGGAGGATAGGTTTTAGTTTTTTTAGGATATTTTTTTTATATTCTTCCATCTCCTGCTTTCCAATAAGTTCGCCGGTATAGCCACTGATCCACCCTCCTCCTCCTATTTCATCAACACTTTTTTTTCCTATGTAGTCCCATAGTTTCCTGCTCATCAATTCATTTTTTTCTTCCTCTTCTGAGTGTATATCAAATGTGTCTAAACAAAGGAATGTGTCAAAGTTTGAACATTCCCATTGTAACCGATTTAAAATTTTTACAAATTTCTTTTGTGATATGATAACTCCAAGATTTGAGTCAACAATTATCCCCTTCTTCCTTTGTTCAGGAAGAGAATGATCTATCGGTACATATGCTCCTCCTGATTTTAAAACACCTAATATTGCCACAATAAGATTAGGGTTCTTCTCCATTAAAACTCCCACAAGTGTATCTTTTTGAATAGCTTTTTCAGAATACAAATATTTAGCTAAAAGATTCGCGTCAGTATCTAATTTCCCATAAGATATATGTTCGGATTTAGCAATAAGGGCAATATGATCAGGATTTTTTCTTACCTGGTCCTCGAAGAACTCGTGAATTGTTTTGTCTTTCGGATATTCCATTTTTGTATTGTTAAATTCATTTATCAGTTGTTTTTTTTCTGATTTGGAAATAATTTCTATTTCGTCAAGCTTTATGTGTGGGGTTGTCGTTACAATTCTTATGATATTCCTAATATGCGCTGCTAAACGTTTTATTGTCTCTTTCACAAAGATGCCGGAATAATATTCGATATTAAAGATTATGTCACCCTTTATTTCGCTAACAAAGAATGTAATATCAAACTTTGAGGTTTTGTTTGTATGCTTTAAATATTGAATGTCTTTATCGATAGCAACTTCCGGAGATAATGCATCATTGCCTTTCCTAAAGTTCTGTACTACCATGGAAATATCAAAAATCGGGTTTCTGGATGTAGATCTGTCAGCTCCAAGTTTATCAACGAGTTCCTCAAATTGAAATTCCTGGTTTTCAAAGGCCTTTAAACTATTTGTGATAATTTCTTTTAGAAACGATTCATAGTTCTTATTACCTTTCGGATAATTCCTCATTGCAAGAGTATTAACAAACATACCTATAATTCTTTGTAAATTCTCATTGGCTCTTCCCGCAGAAACTGTACCTATTATTATATCTGATTGACCCGTATATTTGTAAAAGAGGATATTTAGAATTGATAAGATATTCATATACAATGTACTGCCATAATTATTCCCTAGTTCTTTTAACTTTTTCGTCAACGTTTTTGTGAGTTTAAACTCATAGTTATCACCAATGAATGTAAAAATTGCTGGCCGCTTAAAATCTGTCGGTAATTGGATTCTTGGGATTTCTCCAGCAAAAAGATTCATCCAATAATCTTCTTGCTGCTTCAATTTATTACTTTTCAATAAACTATTCTGCCAATGAGAATAATCTTTATATTGAATCTTTAAAGGCTCTAACTCAAATCCATTATATAGAGACACAAAATCTTCTACGAAAATTGTATTGGAAGTACCATCCGAGATAATATGGTGTAGATCAATTATCCACATAAAAGTACTGTCAGGCAATTTTATTATGCCTACTCGCATTAAGGGAGCCTTTGATAAATCAAAGGGTCTAATAAAATATTCAATTATATTCATTGTGGTCTTAAACATTTTCATTGTTTGGTTTCTGGAGGAATCTAAGGATTTTTTGAAAATATCCTCTATTTTTACAAAACAGTTTTTCTTACTACTTGTTGAATTATCTGATTTAGTAATAGAATGGTAATGTTCGATTTCAAATTTGACTTTCTTATGAATTCGTTGTACAGGTTCACTATTCACTTCTACAAATGAAGTGCGTAAACTTTCATGTCTATTAATCAGTTGCATAAATACAGTTTCAAGTTTTTCTTTTTTAATATCTTTTGTAATCTTCAAAACGAAAGGCATGTTATAACTTGTACTTAGAGGATTCAGTTTTTGGAGAAAATATATCCTCTTTTGAGCAGCTGACATTCTGTAGTATTCTTTTACTTCTATAGGTTTGATGCTTTCATATCTGACCAAGCTTTCTTTTTTAATATAATCTCCTAAGCTCCGAATGGTTGGATATTTGAAAATTACCGAAAACTCTAGTTTTGCGTTAAATCTTTTGAATATTTTGTAAATAAGAGTTGTTGCTTTTAGCGAATGCCCCCCCAAAACAAAAAAACTATCATTAATGCCAATTTGATTTTTTTCTAGATTTAATATGCCTGACCAGATATCTATGAGTTTTCTTTCTACTTCATTTCTTGGTGGAATGTAGCCTTGGTTTGTAATTTTTTGGGGTTTTGGGAGTTTCTTTCGGTCAATTTTTCCATTTGAAGTAAGCGGTAATTTATCTAGTTGCATAAAAAAAGAAGGTATCAAATAAGTTGGCAGTTTGCTTTCAAGTTCATTTTTGAGTTGAGCAATATTTATACTTTTCTCTGAAACAATATAAGCGCAAAGATATTTTTCGCCTTCATTATCTTCTGTGACGTTTACTAATGCTTCTTTTATTAAACGGTGTTCTAATATATGGCTTTCAATTTCACCTAATTCAACTCTAAATCCACGTAATTTTACCTGAGAATCTATTCTACCTAAAAATTCAATGTTCCCATCAGGAAGCCATCGTGCCAAGTCTCCAGTTTTGTAGACTCTTTTTTGAATTCCAGAGAATGATATGTAAGAGAATTTTTCTGCCGTTAACTTAGGTTGGTTTAGGTACCCTCTCCCTAATCCGACCCCCGATGTATATAATTCTCCAGGTATGCCGATGGGGAGTAGATGTCCGTTTTGATCCAAAATATATAGCTGTATATTATTTAAGGGTTTTCCAATCGGAATAAGTTTCCTGTTCTCATCGCTAGCTATAGAATAACTACTGGAATACACTGTGTTTTCGGTTGGTCCATATAGGTTTTCTAATAAAATTGATGTGGAAAGCCTCCTAAATTTTTCTACTAATTCGGGTGAAAAAGCTTCACCAGCAATTAAAATATATTTTAGACTTACTAAGCGGTTTATATTTTTCCAATTTAGTACATTTAAAAAATAACTGAACATAGATGGGACAAAATTAATATGAGTTACTCTATTTCTTTCTATTAAATTAATTATTAATAGTGGATCCATTGCCTCGCTTTTATTTGATATTACAACTTTTCCTCCTACCGTAAACCATCCAAATAGCTCTGGAACCGATACATCAAAACTACAAATAGTTTTCAATAGGTATATGTCCACTGCTCCATAGCTATATTTGTCTCGCATTGCAAGTAACAAGTTCGTAACCGACATATGATTAATCGTAACTCCTTTGGGCATTCCTGTTGAACCGGATGTGTATATGATATAGGCGGTTTGTAAAGAATCTTGTTTAGGAAAAGATGTCAGATTTTCATGCCTAATCGCCTTTAAGAAAAAATCTTTGTTTAGAAGCATTTTGGCATTGCTGTCAATCAGCATGAAATCTTTTCGGTTTTCTGGGTGATTAGGGTCAATTGGTAGATAAGCGCCACCACATCTCAATATACCTAGTATACCAACAAGCATTTCAATTGAACGTTCAATCACGATAGCGACAATTGTATTTGTACGTATACCTTTTCTATTTAAAACCATCGCTGTCTTTTGAGCTTGTTCATTTAGTTGACTGTATGATATTTGTATGGTACCCGGGGGAGATTCGTTTTTTTTTTGCTGCTCTTTACTATGTTGCAATGAAAGCGAGGGGCCAATTACAGCAATATGATGCGGTGTTTTTTCTACTTGTTCTTCGAATAACTGGTGTATGGTTTTTTCTTTGGGATAGTCTGATGCAGTGTTGTTGAATTCATATAAGATTTGGATTTTTTCTTGGTCGGATATAATTTCTATTTCCGAGAGTTTTATATCTGGAACTTGAACAACTGTAAACAAAACTTTTTTGAAATAGCTGATAAATCTATTGATCGTATCTTTTTTGAAAAGTTGCGTACAATATTCCATGCTAAAGAATAATTTATTTTTTTCCCAACTTACCATTAAGCTCAAATCGAATTTTGCTATTTCGTTTGTGAACTTATAAGGTAATATTTCAGCTTCTGGGATTTTGATTTCAGTGATGTTTAATTTCTGAAATACAAGCATTACATCAAATAGAGGATTCCTGCTGGTATCTCTTTTTATATTGATATCCTCAAGTATTTCGTCGAATGAGCAATCTTGGTTATTATAAGCTCTTATAGCCTTATGCTTAACTTCTTTAAGAAAGTCCAAAAAGCGTTTGGTTTTATTCGGGAAATTTCGTAATGCCAGTGTATTTACAAATAATCCAACGGTATTCTGGAAATTTATATTTTTTCGCCCTGCGACAGGAGTTCCAACTATTATGTCCTCCTGGTTACTTAGTTTAGACAAAAAAATGTAAAAAATGCTTAATGTTAGCATGAATAATGTAACTCCCTCTGAATGAGCCAACTCTCTTAACCTTCTTTCTTCTTTTTCTTTCAATCCAAATTCTATTGTATTTCCCTGGAAACTTTGAATAGAAGGCCTTGTATAATCATATGGAAGCGTGAGTACCGGAATTTCATCTTCAAATTCTTCGACCCAAAATTTTTTTTGGGTACTAATAATATTTTGGGCAATCTTGGAATGTTCCCACTCTGAATAATCCTTGTATTGGCATTCAATTTTTGGCATTTCTGTCCCTTTAAAGAGTGAAATGAAATCTTTCATTAAAATTCTAAAGGAAAATTCATCGGTAATAATATGATGCATATCTATCATCAATAAATGGTATCCTTTCTTTAACTTAATTAATCCGATCCTAAACAGCGGGGCTTGCGATAAATCGAAAGGACGCAAAAACGAGCTAATAATTAATTCTTCTGGATTTTTATAATTTGCTTGAGATTTCGTTTCCAAATTGAATCTCTTTTTGTGGATTTCATTGCTTTGGACTATAGGCTTTTCTTTACTGTCTTTTTTTTCGCATGTCCACGGTTTGCTCCTCTTTGTTATATCAAAATACTCAACATTAAACTTAATATCGTTTGCATCAAGTATCTTTTGAACAGGATTGATAGAAACCAGGATAAATGATGTTCTTAGTATTTCATGTCTATATATCAACTTCTTGAATACTTCTTCTATTTTTCGTTTATCTACATTTCCTTTAATTGTCATGATCGATGGAATGTTATAAACTAAACTTTCAGAATCAAGTTGATGCAGAATGTACAGTCTCTTTTGAGAATGAGATAGGAAATAATACTCTTTTTGTTCAGCTCGGAAAAGTGAAGGAAGCTTTTTACCTCTTTTGGTTTTAACTTTATGTGCAAGTGCCTCTATATATGGATTTGAGAATAGATCATCAAGTTCGATATTTATAGCAAACTTTTTTTGAATTCTGGATTTTAAAGCAAATATTTTCAACGAATTTCCACCTAATTCAAAGAAATTTGTGTTAATACCAATTTTCTTCTTATCAATCTCCAGAATCTCTTCCCAAATCTTTACTATTTCAATTTCCACATCGCCTTGGGGGCTCTGAAATTGGATAGAGCCCAAATACTTTTTAGGATCTGGTAATTTTTCCCTGTCGATTTTTCCGCTGAGGTTTAGCGGCAATCTTTCTATTTTAACAAAATGAGAAGGAACCATGTAGCTTGGTAGTAGATTTGCTAAATAAGATCGTAATTCAGAATTCATTGGGGGCTGTGCTTTTAATGACTTATTGTCTTGGGGGACATAGTAAGCACATAAGAATCTTTGTCCTGTCTCCTCTGCACTCATGACTACAATGCTATCTTTAACAAGAGGATGTTGATTTAATAGGGATTCAATTTCCCCCAACTCGATTCGAAAACCTCTTAATTTAACCTGATGGTCAAGCCTACTTAAATATGCAATTTCTCCGTTCTCCAGTAAACGAACTAAATCTCCGGATCTGTATATCCTTTCACCTTGACGATAAGGATTCTCAATAAATTTTTCTGCTGTCAATTCTACCCGGTTTAGATATGCTCGTGCTATTCCCGCCCCCCCAACACATAATTCTCCAACTCTCCCCGGGTGTAATTTCAGGTTTCTGTCCATGATATAAATGTTTACATTTGGAATTGGCCTACCAATATTGGGGGAATCTTGTTCTATTTGTTGAGTTTCGATCTCTTTGTAAGTGACATGTACTGTCGTTTCCGTTATGCCAAACATATTGATTAGCTTTGTATTTGGGTATTTTTTATGCCACTTTTTTAGTACTGCTGGGTGTAGGGTTTCTCCACCGAATATTATATATCTAAGGTTTGGTTCGTAATCGTTTCTCTCCAACTCTACATTCATTAATTGTTTGAAAGCTGAGGGAGTTTGGTTTAAAACTGTCACTCCAAACTTGGAAAGTAGTAATAATAATTTATCTGAATCCTGTGATACCACTCTCGGGATAACGATCAACCTACTGCCTCTTAGTAATGATCCGAATATTTCCCATACTGAAAAATCAAAACAATGAGAGTGAAACATCGTCCAGGTATCCTTATAGGAAAAATCGAATTGGAAAGATTCATTAAATAGGAGATTAACAATATTCCGATGTTCCACCATAACGCCTTTTGGGCGTCCAGTTGTACCCGAAGTATAGATAATATAAGCAAGAT
>Ga0055447_10000006_pt1 | contig 16629 bp, 13 predicted proteins | sample China_Galinas_Co_3_FD_57743 | JGI IMG/M metagenome (GOLD analysis project Ga0055447, IMG submission 57743) | Wetland microbial communities from San Francisco Bay, California, USA, that impact long-term carbon sequestration - China_Galinas_CordC_D2 | ecosystem: Environmental > Aquatic > Marine >... | reverse complement strand
TAACAGGATGGAGGCCTGGGCTTTTTGTAGTTCGTTTTTGGGTGTTTCCCGGGCTACAGGTTTGGTAGTGGCCGGGATATACACTGTAAAAACCGTGCCCTTCCCCACCTCTGATTCCACACCGATGTTGCCGTGGTGTTTTTTAACGATAGAATAGGAGATCGACAAGCCCAATCCAGTTCCCTCCTCTTTTGTAGTAAAATAGGGAGTAAAAATATCTGCCAATTTTTCTTCCGGGATCCCGACCCCTTTGTCGCTAACGGAGACAGCAGTGTAGCGGCCCGGTCTCAGTAGGTTGCTGTCCTCCTCCTGGATTACATTGTGTACCCTGACACTCACCTGGCCACCGGGATTGATGGCCTGTCTGGCATTCAACAAAATATTATTCATGACCTGTGTCATTTTAATCACATCCACTTCCACATTGGCCACATTATCCTCTACTACAATTTTTGGTTCAATGGTACTGCCTGTAAAAACAAGGCCTATTGAATCCCTAATTATTTTATACATATGGGTAACTTCTTTTACCGAGGCGCCGCCTTTAGAAAATGTCAATAATTGATGGGTCAATCCCTTGGCTTTCAGGGATGCGTTTTCGGCTTTTAATAATAAATTCGAAACTTTGCCGTTATCAACGAACCGCTTTGCCAGGGAGATATTTCCCAGGATACCGGTTAGCATATTGTTGAAATCATGGGCAATTCCACCTGCCAATACTCCCAATGATTCAATGTTTTTAGCTTTGACAATTTCATTCTCCAATTTTTTGCGTTCGGTCTGGTCGATATAGGCGGCAATGACCCCGGTCAGCCGATTATTGATCATTATTGGAGACCCGATAACCTTCACATCGATAAAGTCACCTTTGGCGGTTTTTCTTCCTGCTTCAATGACCACCCGTTCACCTCTAAAAGTCCGGGCCGTCAACTTTTTCGCCATGGATTGTTGGTCCTCGTTCACCAGCAGGACATCAATGTCCAGTCCTTTGATTTCTTCAAGAGAATAATGAAACATCTTTGTAAATTCACTATTGATGTTTAAGATTTTATTATCCGTATCAAGGATAACCAATCCGGCAGGAACAGTCATTAATAGATTATAAAAGTAGGTTTTTTGGCGTTCGATTTCAGTCGTGGCTTTTCGAATCTCCCGCCTCAATAATAGGTTGAAAAAAATGAAGATACAGGTGGCCAGGACAAAAAAAGCCAGCACCATAATCCCGTATCGGGAAAAAAAATTAGCTCTCCCCGGAGCGATTAGGTCAGCATACCAATATTCCTGGGATCGTTTAAGAATACCCCGGGGGTCTTGTTTGTCCCGGCTGATAAATGTATTGAGTTCCTCTAATAAACGGGCCTTCCGCTGATTCACACCGATATACATAGGAAGGGTGTATAGGATTTCAGGCAGTAATTTAAACCGGTCCTTTAGCCCCGATTCTTTTTGCAATTGCAAATAGCTGGAAACGGCGATTGTGCCTGCATCGATATCCTGGCTGATAATACGGTCAACCACCTGGGAGAACACTTCGTACTCCCGGAAATCACAAACAATCTTACTACCCATTAGGTCCTTTTTCAAACGCTTAAAGGCATAGTCATCTCTTACGCCTCCCACCACCTTACCGGAAAGGTCGTCCAGGGTTTTGAAGTTTGATGTTACAGGAAAAATGATGTAGGAAGAATCAGTCAATATGGGTTCATCTACATAACCGATATCCAGGGAACGCTCCTTTGAATAGGCCAAAGGAGCCAACACGTCGATGTCGCCTGACTTGAGTAAATCGAGCAATTTTGAAAAATTCTGAAATTCAAACCGGATTTCCCGGTTAGTATGACGGGAAAAATCCTTTAACACATCAATGACAAAGCCCTTAACAACTCCATCTTCCTGGAAAGTAAAGGGAGGATTGTGATGAACCCCCACAACAAGTGTCTTCTTTTCTGCAAAAATAGGTTGAATGGCAATGCTCAACAACAAAACAAAGATTGGGATGACTGTTTTCTTCATAATTTATACCTGGCTTAACATAGAAAAATGTTTCAAAAGTTCTTGAATTCACAAAGGTTCTCATTTACAATTCATATCTTAAAAGCTTTAAATAAGGAGTTTTAAATGATAGCGAAAAAATATGATGAAGTAGAAAAACAAAAAATCCAAATGGATCAAGCAAAGGGTATATCCATCCGGTGGTTGATAGGCCCGGATCAAGAAGCGCCAAATTTCTACTTGCGGCATTTCGAGGTGGAACCCGGCGGTCATACTCCCTACCATACGCACCCCTGGGAACACGAAGTATATGTATTGGAAGGTAAAGGAAAATTAAATACAAAAGATAAATCCTTACCCCTGGAAAAGAATTATTTTGCCCTGGTAATGCCGGGTGAAGAGCATCAGTTCGAAAATACCGGAGATACAACATTAGAATTTTTATGTGTTATTCCTACAGAAGGACTCTAAAGATCAATTCTCCCCAGTGAGATTTTGGGGGGAAACCTGGCTGTAAAAAAACCGCAAAAATAGAAAAGACAAAAAGATCAAACCCAACAATAAAACATGATGAGGTTTATCTACCGGGGCAATGGGAAAAAGGAAAATGATAACAACCAGGACTCCCAGGGCCACAGCGGTATGCACCACACGAAGGAATCTTTTTTTCGGATGAGCAAAGACAATCAGTGCACTGGCCCCCAGGGCTGTAAAAAACACCATCATTGCCGTTGTAAAGTCACTGGATTGTAAACTTGGCTTATAAACGAGTATATAGAAAATTAAATTTGCGATTGCAAAAAATAAAGGGTAAAGACTGGATAAAATTTGTTTCATATATAAATTTTAATCTCATTTTTTCTCTATGTCAACAGTATTACCGCACAGGTATAAAAAAAGGGATAATTTGTTTGACAATAGTAAACCTTATATTCTATTATTGACTCGAATCCACTTTTATGGAGTACCTAGTATGAATCAAAAAATAGGCCCCGAAACAGGGACTAAAACTTCAACTGAGATTATTGCTGGTATAACTACTTTTTTAACTATGGCTTATATTATCTTTGTCAATGCCGATATCCTATCGGTCACAGGTATGGACAGAACAGCCGTGATTACGGTTACCTGCCTGGTATCGGGTTTGGTTACTATTGCCACAGGTATGATTACCCGCAGTCCCATTGCTATGGCCCCGGGAATGGGATTAAACGCATTTTTCGCCTTTACCCTGGTTCTGAACCAGGGGATCAGATGGCAAGTTGCCCTGGGCATTGTTTTTATCGCCGGGACGGTCTTTTTATTATTGACCCTGGTGGGATTACGAAAAAAAATAGTCGAAGCCGTCCCCCGGGAATTATTAAGCGCTATTGCCGTTGGAATCGGCATATTTATCGCCTTTATGGGCCTGCAAAACCTGGGTCTGGTTGTAGACGACCCCGCCACATTGGTAAAAGCGGCCCCATTGAGTAAAACGGTACTCATAGGGTTAGCAGGCTTATTGTGCATGGTGGTACTGGAAATCCTTAAAATCCGGGGTTCTCTACTGATTGGAATCCTTCTTTCTACCCTGCTTGCAATCTTATTTGGAGAAACTCCCTTGCCCAGTAAGATCATCTCCCTGGATACAAACATCTCCCTGGTTTTCGGGAAATTGGAAATCATGGAAGCCTTGAAACTCAGTTTATTGGCTCCAATATTTTCCATGCTCTTTATCGATCTCTTCGATTCAGTCGGTTCTCTTTTAGGCCTGGCCAAGGAAGCCGGGATGATCGATGAAAAGGGAGATATACCTAAATTTGATAGGATATTAAATATCGACGCAGCAGCTTCTATGTTAGGCGCTGTTTGTGGGACATCGACCACTACGACCTATATCGAATCAGCCTCGGGAATCGCAAGTGGGGGACGTAGGGGATTGACCTCCATTGTAACCGGCAGCCTATTCCTATTATCGATCCTATTTATCCCTCTTTTTTCTATTGTACCCCGATATGCCACTGCACCGGCACTGATTATGGTGGGTTTCTTTATGGCAAAAAATATCCTGGATATCGATTTTAAAAAACTGGAAGTGGGTTTCCCCTCTTTTATCATTATATTGATGATTGCCCTAAGTTACAGCATAAGTACGGGTCTGGCTTTCGGTTTCCTCTCTTACTCTTTGATCATGATTCTCAAAGGCAAACCCGGTGAAATTAAACCGGCATTTTGGGTAGTAAATATCCTGTGTGTATTATTTTTTGTTCTTTAGATCTAATCCAGTAATAGAAAAGCATACCGGTTCATCTCCTGGGAATAATCGGTTCGCACATCTATGGGATAGCCATAGCTCTTGACCGTAGAGAAGACATCCACTGCCATTGCCTCAGGAGCGGGTCGGGAAACCTGGGGATTTTTACAATTTTCCCTCCGCCCCGTGCAATCACTACAGAGATTACAGCTATCCATAAACAGAAGGAAGGCTTTTTCATAACCGGCTAAAAACACAGCCCTTTCCAACCTGGATAGACCGGAGTTCACCTTACGGGTCCAATTAAAACGATCTTCCGGGTGTTCCACCTCTTTTACAAAATGGAAAACAACTGCACTTTTGTATTCTGAGAAAAAACGTCGGCATTCTTCAACGTTCGGTGTAAAAGGCGGACAACAAGAGCTTTTTCCGTATTCCCCACAACCGAACATGCATTTCATCCTCACCCACTGGGCAACAACGATATTTTTCGGATCGATCCATTTAAAATCGGGAACACCGAATTCCAAGAACATTTTTTCCAACTCTTCCTGTTTTGCTTGTGCAATTCCTTCATCCAACATGTTTGGCCTCCAATTTACCGAAATTTGAACCTTGAAAAACCAGGAAATACATTCTATATCTATCTACAACACAATTCAACCAGGATCATCAAGATTTGAATTCCTTCATGGCAAGCACCTGATCCAGGTTTTCTACCAGCATATCTGCATTCTGCCTATTAAAGACAATGGGAGGTTTGATTTTTATCACATTGTGTAAGGGCCCATCGGTACTCAACAAGATACCCCGCTCTTTCATGTGATTCACAACAGCAGAGGCTTCCCGGGCTGCCGGTTCCAGGCTCCTCCTATCCTTGACCAACTCGATGCCGATAAAAAGCCCCATGCCCCGGACATCTCCTATTAAAGTATGCCGCTCAATCAACTCAGTCAACCTCTCCTTCAAGTAGTTCCCTGTATCCCGGGCATTTTCCTTCAAATTTTCCTCTAATAAGACTTCCAGCACCGCCAAACCTACAGCACAAGATACGGGATTTCCGCCAAAGGTATTGAAATACTCCATGCCGTTATGGAAGGCCGAGGCAATTTCGGGAGTAGTAATAACAGCCCCCAGGGGATGACCGTTACCGATAGGTTTACCCAGGGTCACGATATCGGGAACCACGCCCTGTGTCTCAAATCCCCAGAAGTAATCCCCCACCCTGCCGAATCCTACCTGCACTTCATCGGCGATGCAAACCGCCCCGGCCCGGCGGGCCAGGCTATAGGCCTGCTCCAGGTAATGAGGAGGCATTACAATTTGGCCTCCTACACCGGGCAGGGATTCACAAATAAAGGCTGAGGGCTTTTTACCCTCTTTTGCCAGGTTGGAAATAACTTCACCCACATGGGCGGCATATTTATGACCGGCCTGTGGGTCATCATATTTATATGGACCGCGATAGGGATCGGGCATAGGCACTTTATGAATATGCTCCAGGGCTCCGCTACCGCCGGGACCGTCAAATTTATACGCACTGATTTCAATCAAGGAGGTTAAGTTCCCATGATAGGCATGATCCACAACAATGGTTTCCTTACTATGCCTATAGGTACGGGCCATGCGTAGGGCAAGGTCATTGGCTTCACTACCGGAATTGACAAAAAAACAGACAGACAAGGAATCGGGAAAAAGGGAGGTCAGTTTCTCAGCATAATTAATGATGTTATCATGCAAGTAACGAGTGTTGGTATTAAGCATAGCGACCTGTTCCCTGGCTGCTTCCACCACCCTGGGGTGGCAGTGACCCACGTGACAGACATTATTGACGCAGTCCAGGTAAGCCCTACCCTCCCGGCTGTATAAATATTGGCCGTAACCACGCACAATCTTTAAGGGACGATCATAAGAGACGCTCAATGAGGGGCCCAGTTTCTCTTTTCTGACTTCCAAGATTTCACTTGCTTCTCTTCCCGGGTCCCCGGGTCGTTGCATACCGCAGGCTGAGAAAAAAAGCCGGGTGGACTCAACCGGCCCCAAAGTCATTAATTTTTTGAGAGCATCCCAGGCAGGCTTTTCCGATACTTTCAAATACTTATTTTCAGGTTCCAAAACTTGCCGGTAGGCCGACATAGCCACTGTAGTGGCCAGACGACCGCATATCAAATAATAGAGCACTTCCAACTCATTGGCGTTCAAAGGTAAAGCCTTGTGGAATCCCAAAATCACAGGAATGGCAGCGGCCGGTATATCCTCTTTACCCTGGATAGCATAAGCCAGGGCAATAGCCAACTCACAAACCGTATATGTATGCACCGAATCCCCGAAGTCGATTATTCCCGTCACACTCCAGGAATCGTCGCCTTTTTTTCCCAACAACACATTATAATCATTGCCGTCATTATGAATCACCGAAGTACGAAGGTCCGGCATGATAGGTATGACGTAGTTTCTAAATTGGGCTAACACACTTTTGACCAGGGCCCGTTCTTTTTCATTGGCGATATATTGGATTTCCGGTTCTATTTTTAGTAAATTCTTTACATCCCAAACCAGGAATTGATGTGCCCCGGAGTGACAAAAGTCCAATAATGAAGCTGCGATGGAGCCCATCATGGTACCCAATTCCTCCAGTATTTCCGGTGTATGAGGCTTAACATCAGCCAGGAAACGACCGGGTAAATAAGTCAGCAGACGCACAAGGTAAGATCCTCCGTCCGCACCTCTTATGGTTGCAATCTCCTCACCCTGGGAGGTGTGACAAATCCTGGCTACTTTACACACATTACGGTCAGCCAGACGCTTCATCACACTATGTTGAAAATCCAGGACATCCTTCGCAATCATTGAATTGGAAACTTTAAAAATATATTCCCTACCCACTTCATCTTTCAAATAGAAATTCTGGTCCGAATAACTCTCCAATTCTTTAACTTCGGGAAAGGATTTACCGTAAAGCCTTTGAACCTGTTCACTTACTTCCTGGACCGTAAACCGGGGTGCTTGAGTTTGACTGGGATCTGTTTGGGACATGATTACCTCATCATCAATTAAAATAAGTGCTATTATACCAGCTTTCCCCCTCTCTTCAAACCGGCTAAAAGGATTAAATCCTTTGGGATTTAATTAATATTCGGTTTATTGGCACTGGAAATAAGATTTCACAGGATGAATACATCCCTTCTAAAAAATGATAAAGGACTAATAGATTAACCGGATGCCGGGAGAAAGGATTTGGTATGGGGGATGTTGACTTTCATTCTCTTTTTGACTATGATAAAATTTGTCTTGGAGGACAGATTGTTGTTGTATTTTAGACAAAATATACTTTTACGGAGTGATGATTATGGAATATAAAATTCTAAAAGTCGATGTTCAGGACGGGGTTGCCGTTATTACCATAAGCCGTCCCGATGCTTTGAATGCCTTGAATTCGACATTTTTTAAAGAAATGGATCATTTAGTCAATGATATGGCAAAACGGGAAGAGGTCAAAGTCCTGGTTATCACCGGGGAAGGCAAAGCCTTTGTAGCCGGCGCCGATATCGCAGAAATGTCCGATATGAAGCAATCGGAAGGAAGAGTATTCTCAGAAACCGGGCAAAACACCTTCCGTAGTCTGGAAACCCTGGAAAAACCTGTTATAGCAGCAGTTAACGGTTTTGCCCTGGGCGGGGGCTGTGAACTGGCCATGGGCTGCGACTTCCGTATCGCCAGCACAAAAGCCAAATTCGGCCAACCCGAAGTCAACCTGGGCTTGACCCCCGGTTATGCAGGGACTCAGAGATTACCCCGTTTGGTGGGCACAGGTAACGCACTTTATCTCTTGCTCACCGGCAATATGATCAATGCCGACGAAGCCCTTCGTATGGGCCTGGTACAGCGGGTTGTAGAACCCGATCAATTAATGCCTTTAGCCCTTGAATTGGCCAAAACCATCGCATCCAAAGGCCCTAAATCGATAATCAAAGTAAAGAAAGCCGTGCGCCATGGTATGGAGACCGAGTTTGAAGAGGGTTGTATCATTGAAACCGAAGCCTTCGCCTCTCTGTTTGAGAATGAAGGAACCGAAGGCATGAAAGCCTTTATCGAAAAACGAAAACCCCAATGGTAAAGTAGAAGGAGAATAACAAATGGATTATGTAGAAAGATTAGAAAACGTAACGGTGCTGGGCGCCGCCGGCAAAATGGGCAGCGGCATTTTGCTATTGACGGCCATGGAGATGGCGGATCTCAGCCTACAACCGGAAAATAAATCCCGGCAATTCGTCCTGAACGCCGTGGATGTTTCAAACGAAGCCCTGGCAGGAGTACTCAGGTTTTTAAGAGAGCAAGTTCGTAAAGCAGCCGAGAAAAAAACCGTAGCTCTGCGTAAAGTTTATGCTGACAGGAAAGACCTCATTGAAAACGGTGAAATCATCGAGCAATATGTTTTTGACGTATTGAGCATCGTTCGCACCAGCACCTGTCTGGAACCGGCTTACGATTCAGGCCTGGTATTTGAGGCCATCGTAGAAAACCCGGATGTCAAAGTAAAGCTGTTGACTCAAATAGATAATAATAGCGCCAAATCACCCTGGATTTTTACCAACACCTCCTCAATTCCCATCCATGAATTGGATAAAAAAGCCAACCTGAACGGTCGGATCCTGGGATTCCATTTTTACAATCCCCCGGCAGTGCAAAAATTGGTGGAAGTAATTAAAGCAGAAAAAACCGGTGAAGACCTGGTGGAATTTTCCAGTGCTTATGCTAAAAAATTACGCAAAGTAGTTGTTCCCTCAAATGATTTCGCCGGATTCATCGGCAACGGCCATTTCATGCGGGATGCACTGCATGGAATAAAAGAAGCTGAAAAGCTGGCCAAAGATATGCCTTTGCATGAAGCCGTATACATCATGAATAAAATAAGCCAGGAATACTTGATTCGCCCCATGGGCATATTCCAGCTCATCGATTACGTGGGTGTAGATGTATGTCAATACATCATGAGTGTAATGAACCCCTACCTGCCTGACGAAGACCTTCACAGCGATTTGTTGGATGAGTTCATGGGCATGGAAGTCAAGGGCGGTCAATACGCCGACGGCTCACAAAAAGACGGCTTTTTGAAATATGAAAAAGGCAGACCCGTGGCCGTTTACAATAAAGAAAAGAAAGAATATGTACCCATTGCCGATTTCCAGGCTGCCTGCGACGAGAAATTGGGGAAATTGCCCGGCACTATCAAGCCCTGGAAAGCCCTTTTGGGAGATCCCGCAAAAGAGCAAACCCTAAAAACCTATTTCGACGAACTCAATGGTATGAACACCATGGGAGCTAACCTGGCAAAAGACTACGGCAAACGTTCCAGGGAAATCAGCCTAAAATTGGTTTCAGACAATGTGGCCCACAATGAGAAAGATGTCAATACAGTCCTGCTCACTGGTTTCTACCATGCCTATGGTCCAATTAACGAATATTTCGCATAGATAATAAAGAGGTGACAACATGAAAAAAATGAGAACTAAAGTATATATGACAGCCGGTTACAACACCATTTCCCTGGGGACCGGCCGCAAAGAGTTTCACCCCAAAAAACCACGGCCCGGCCTGGAGAAATATGTAAAAGAAGCAGGCCAGGAAACCTTGAAGATGATCGGTGGCGCCCAGAATGTAGATGAAGGCGTTATCGGCAACTTTATGGCATCCCGGTTTAATAAACAAGCCAATCTGCCCGGCTTTATCCCCATGATCGATCCCGGTCTGCAATGGAAACCCGCTATCAGCGTAGAAGGCGCTTGCGGCTCCGGTGGCTTGGCTTTGATGGCCGGCATGAAATCCGTATTGGCTGAAACAGCCGATGTGGTTTTAACTATTGGTTTTGAAGTACAAAACACCGTAAAAGCTATCTACGGTGCCGACATATTGGCTGGCGCCGGCTGGTTCCAAGAACGGAAAGACGGCCATGCCTATTACTTCCCCGGGAAATTCAGCGACCGGGCCGGAGCCTACTATGAAAAATACGGCAAAGAAAACACCCGTAAAGCCATGGCCCGTTGGTTTAAAAACGCCATCGAAAACGCCAGGCTTTGCCCAACCGCCCAGGAATATCACAACAAAGTGGAAGACCTGGAAGCCCTGGGTATGATGGAGCCCAATCCCCGCTCTTTCGTGGACAACTTGAATGTTTTCGATTGCTCCAAAGTATCCGACGGCGCCTCTGCCATAGCCATTGTCTCCGAAGAGGGACTGAAAAAAATCGGTATCCCCAAGAATGAAGCCGTTGAAATCCTGGGTTGGGGCCAGGTAGAAGCCGACATCACTACCCTACCGGATGAATTGACAGAATTGGAAACGACACGCAGGGCCGTCAAAGATGCTTTGGACTGTGCCGGTATCACTGCCGCCGACCTGGGTACCGTAGAGTTACATGATTGCTTTACCATCGCCGGGATCATGGCCCTGGAAGCAATCGGTTTAGCCGAAAAAGGAAAAGGCCCCGATTTTGTCCTGGGGGGTAACACAGCCAGGGACGGTAAGATCCCCGTTAACACAACCGGCGGCCTGATTGGTTGGGGACACCCCACTGGTTGTACCGGCGTACACCAGGCCGTAACCCTATGGGAACAATTAACCGGTAAAGCCGGAGACGCCCAAATCCAGTTGTCCCCCGAACGGCCCTATGGGTTATCCATCAACATGGGCGGCGACGACAAAACCGTTATAGCCATCGTTTACAAACAGGCATAATACTAAATAAAAAAACGGATAGTGAGTCTATTACCGGGCCCATAAGGCCCGGTAATACCAAAGAACCTGATACTTAAAGCCTGGCGCCTGAAAGATAGACACAAGGAGGTTTTTGGATGGTGAATGAAAATCTGGAAGGTCACGACAAGGCACGCCGACAATTAAAGGAATTGGAAAGACAAGCAGAAGAGGGAGGCGGGCAAAAAAGGAAAGAGACCCAACACGCAGCTGGGAAATTTACTGCCCGGGAACGGATCGAAATGATGCTCGATCCCAATAGTTTCGTTGAATTAGACAAGTTAAAAACCCATCGCTGTAAAGATTTTGGTATGGAAAAAAAGAAAATTCCCGGCGACGGTGTGGTTGCAGGATATGGGAAGATCGAAAACAGGCAAGTTTTTGTATTCGCCCAGGATTTCACTGTGTTCGGAGGTTCTCTCAGTGGAGCCAATGCAGAAAAAATCTGTAAAATCATGGACATGGCCACCCGGGTGGGAGCTCCCATTATCGGCCTCAACGATTCCGGCGGAGCCAGGATACAAGAAGGCGTCGTCAGTCTGGCCGGATACGCTTCGATTTTCTTACGCAACACCCTGGCTTCGGGCGTAGTTCCTCAAATTTCAGTTATTATGGGCCCTTGTGCCGGGGGGGCTGTATATTCACCGGCCATAACGGATTTCGTATTAATGATTGAGAAGAGCTCCTATATGTTTATAACCGGTCCTGAAGTGATACGGGCGGTTACTCATGAAGAGGTAACAAAAGAGGACCTGGGAGGGGCAAAAAGTCATGCCAGTCGCAGTGGCGTGGCACACCTAACGGCAGTCAATGAAGAACAAGGCTTATCTATGGTTAGGGAATTGTTCAGTTTTCTTCCGGCCAACAATATGGAAGATCCACCTTTTGTGCAAAGCGAGGATCCCCCAGACAGGCAGGAGGAGGCACTAAAAACCATCGTCCCCATCAATGCCAATAAACCTTACGATGTAAAAGAGATTATCCGGCTGGTTGCGGATGATAAATACTTCTTTGAGATCCATGAAAACTACGCTCCCAATATTGTGGTGGGTTTTGCCCGCATGGGCGGTTACCCCGTGGGAATCGTGGCTAACCAACCGGCCCACCTGGCAGGTTGCCTGGATATCCAATCCTCTAAAAAAGGAGCCCGGTTTGTCCGTTTCTGCGATGCTTTTAATATACCCATTGTTACATTTGAAGATGTCCCCGGTTTTTTACCCGGAACAGACCAGGAATACGGCGGAATTATTGCTGAAGGAGCCAAACTCCTCTATGCCTATGCCGAATCCACAGTACCCAAAATAACCATTATCACCCGGAAAGCATATGGAGGCGCTTTCGATGTTATGGCCTCCAAACATATACGGGGAGACATTAACCTGGCCTACCCCACTGCCGAAATTGCCGTCATGGGCCCCGACGGGGCAGTCAACATCATATTTCGCAATGAACTCTCCCAGGCCGATGATATAGACCGGAGAAGAAAAGAACTGATCGACGATTACAAAGAGACATTTGCCAACCCCTACAAAGCCGCTGAACTGGGATATATCGACGGCGTGATCTTACCGGAGACTACCCGGGAAAACATCATCCAATCCCTGGAAATGCTAAAAAACAAGCGGCAGGAAAATCCGCCGAAAAAACACGGTAATATTCCACTGTAGGAAAGGCAGATGAATAACACACAAAAAATCAAAAAAATCCTCATCCCCAACCGGGGTGAGATTGCAGTACGCATTCAACGCACCTGCCGGGAGTTGGAAATACCCAGCGTAGCCGTTTTTTCCGACCCCGACCGCTACGCCTTGCATGTGCGCTATGCTGATGAAGCATATCACCTACCCGGCTCTCTACCGGGAGAAACATATTTAAACCAGGAGAAAATTTTCGAAATCGCCAAAAAATGCGGCGCTGATGCCATTCACCCGGGTTACGGATTTTTGAGCGAAAATGCCGAATTCGTCAAAGGTTGCCAAAAAAACGGGATAGTCTTTATTGGGCCCCCAGCAAGTGCTATAGAAGCCATGGGACTTAAAACCGGTGCCCGCACCATCATGACCAAAGCGGGCGTACCCGTTGTCCCCGGTACGGAGCCCCTTAAAACTCATGAAGAGGCGGCACAGGAAGCCGATAAAATGGGATACCCCGTATTGATTAAAGCCTCCGCCGGTGGAGGCGGTAAAGGCATGCGCAAAGTCGAAAAGAGGGAAGATATAGAATCCGCTTTCCAAGCCTGCCGCCGTGAAGCTCAATCGGCATTTGGGGACCCCAGGGTCTATATGGAGAAATACCTGGAAAACCCAAGACATGTTGAGTTCCAGGTATTGGCCGACAGTTACGGAAAAGTGATTCACCTCTACGAGAGAGAATGTTCAGTACAGCGACGTCACCAAAAAATAGTTGAAGAGACACCCTCACCGGTTCTTGATGAAGCACTCCGGGAGAAAATGGGTCAAGTAGCAGTTGAGGCGGCCAGGGCCTCTGGATACATCAATGCCGGTACCATTGAATTCCTGGTGGACAAAAACCGGGATTTTTATTTCCTGGAGATGAACACCCGGCTCCAGGTGGAACACCCTATCACAGAGATGATTACGGGCATCGATTTAGTGGAACAACAAATCCGTATCGCCCGGGGCGAAGCCATACAATACGAAAGGGTTCCAAGCCGGGGAGCAGCCATGGAATGTCGAATCTACGCTGAAGACCCGACCAATCAATTTATGCCCTCCCCGGGATCGATCAAAGCCCTAACCAATCCCGGCGGCCCCGGTGTTCGCAATGATTCGGGGGTTTACGGGGGTTATTCTATCCCCATGGAATACGACCCCATGATATCAAAATTAATAGCATATGGAGAGAACCGGGAACAAGTGATTAACCGCATGCTCCGGGCACTGGAAGAGTATTACTTGTCGGGTATCCGGACCAACATCAGGTACTTGAGAAAAATTATCTCCCACCCCGCCTTTTTATCAGGCAATTACGATACTCACTTTATCGAGCAGAACAGCCGGGATTTAATGGAAATTAGCGAGGATAACGAATCCATCGCCCTGGTAGCAGCAGCAATCCTTAAGTTGATGCACAGCGAAAATCGCTCGAACCACCAGGATGAAGGCCAAGGGACTCAAAAAGAATCTCCATGGAAAGTTTTTGGAAGAAAAAGGGGAATGGGCCAATGAAATATACAGCCATCATAGCAGGCAAGGAACGAGAGTTAGAGGTGGTTCGCCGGGACGAGCACCGGTTCCAGGTTTTTATTGAGGGAGAAAGCCACGAAGTGGATGCCCGGAACTGTTCGGCAGATTGGTTGTCCATCCTGCTGGATCATTGTTCATATGATATCTCTTATACACTGGACAAAGACACCCTGGAACTTAATTTCCGTAATCAATATTTCGATATCGAAATCCTGGACGAACGTAAATTGAGGATGCGCCGGGTACGTTCAGCCCTGGCTCATTCCGGGCCGGAAATCATCAAAACATCCATGCCGGGAAAAGTGGTGAAATTATTGGTGGAACCGGGAGATCAAGTGGCCGAAGGCGAAGGTATCATTATCATCGAAGCCATGAAGATGGAAAACGAAATTCAATGCCGCAATCCCGGTATTATAAAAACAGTGCATGTTGAAGCCGGGCAGACGGTGGAGGGCGGCATCCCCCTGGTTGAAATCGACCCCCTTCCCTCTACTGGGTGATTGTTTAATCCCGACTGCCGGTTAAAACATAAAAATCATCTCCCAATGGCCGGGAGGTGATGTTTATAAATCCTGTTCTCTCAAGAATCGCTGTGACCTCATCTTTATCCAACCGGTGTTCAAGGGGTGGACCGTGCATTGTCTCTTTTTTCTGCCATTCAATAATGATTAACCGGCCACGGGATTTCAATGATAATAAAGCGGCAGAGACAAAGCGGTCTTTGTCATCCACTTCATGTAGCACGTTGGCCATGAGGGCGACGGAGATTTGCCCTGATGGAACACCGAAATCATATTCCCCGGAAATATGACTCTCTATATTTTCAATCTTTTTTTCGGGGATTCTTTTACGGAACTCAGTCAACATAGGAGCTGAAGTATCCACAGCAAAAACTTTTCCTTCAGGTCCTACTATTCCTGATGCGGGAAAGGAAAAATAACCAATCCCGCAGCCAATATCCAGGAAAAAATCACCTTTCTTGAGTCCACATTTTTCCAGGGTTTCCCGGGGCGGCATTATTTGCCGCCGCACAGGATTGTCTAATTTTGCAATATGTTTCGGATCGAACTTATGGGCCATAACCTTTTTATTATTCAGCGGAAAGCTTGAAGATTTCCAATACCATTTTCAGAGCCTTTTCCATATCGGAGACATAAATATGTTCCTCAGTAGAATGCTCCAATTGGGCGCCGATTCCCACTACCGCCATTTCGATATCCATATTGTTGTATATGGATGCATCGGTAAAGCCGGTAATAAAAGTTGTTGCTGCATCGATACCCACTGTCTTCAATGCCTTCTTTGCGATTTGAACGGTCCAGGAATGTTCCGGGATATCTACGGCTTGACATAAATTGTTGACCATAATCTTTACTTTGGCACCAACCGATTCCACCTGCTCATTGATGATTTTCTCCATCTCATCAGCCAAGGCCTGGGCCTTGTCATGATTCAAACTGCGGCATTCAGCCAGGAATTTAGCCTTATCGGGTACACCGTTACGGACAATACCGCCCTCGATGACTCCCACATTGGCTGTTGTTTCATGGTCCAACCGGCCCAGACGAAGAGCCGTAATAGCCCTGGACGCGGCAAGAATAGCACTGATCCCCTTTTCCGGTTCCATGCCTGCATGGGCGCCTTTACCGGTGATCTCCACATCGATAGCAAAATAGGAGGGGCCCCCGATTACAATGGTTTCCAGGGTATCGTTATCCAACAAAAAACCCTTTTTAGCAGTTAAGCGGTCATAGTCGAGATTTTTGACACCCAGTAATCCCACTTCTTCTTGACGACTTATGGCGATTTCCAATGGGGGGTAGATTTCTGCTACCCGCAGGGCTTCCAGGAGCTCAGCGATACCCGCTTTATCATCTGCACCCAGGATAGTGTCACCTTTAGAACGGATTACCCCGTCTTCCAATATAGGTTCGATACCTTTGCCGGGTTTGACGGTATCGGCATGACAGGAAAACAGGATGGGATCTTTTCCCCGGCAACCCTTGGCCGGGAATTTAGCAATCAAATTCCCATAGCTGTCTTTGGCCGCATCGCCACCGAGTTGTTTGAATTCTTCCAGCAGGTAGTCAATAAAAGCCGCCTCTTCCCCGGATTCACTATCGATTTGGACCATCTCCATGAATTGCTTAACCATACGTTCAGACATTGTTATACTCCTTTTTCATATTATTGGTTGCTCTAAACCACATTATATATCATTTCCATAAAGAATAAAAACCACAATAATCCAGAAGTACCTCCAAAAATTCCTACTCAATTCATTAACAATTAGTAATAATAGTACTCTTGAGGATAAGATAAATGAGAATTCGTTTGGGGGGCTCAGGTTACTCCTCGTTCGCCCACACTTTGGATAGAGATAAAAAAATGGCGGAACTCTTGACTAAAATCAGGTCAGAAAACGCCCGGCATACCCCGGTGCGG
>Ga0055447_10000005_pt1 | contig 17005 bp, 2 predicted proteins | sample China_Galinas_Co_3_FD_57743 | JGI IMG/M metagenome (GOLD analysis project Ga0055447, IMG submission 57743) | Wetland microbial communities from San Francisco Bay, California, USA, that impact long-term carbon sequestration - China_Galinas_CordC_D2 | ecosystem: Environmental > Aquatic > Marine >... | reverse complement strand
GTGATTGGTTATTTTTTTCCCGGGAATACTGGCGATTTCATCATAACCAGATAAATAGGCTTGCCAATAATTTTTCGATATTTCCATATCTCGCTGTTCTAACCATTGAATATATGTGCTAAAGGGTTTTACTCCCGGTAATTGATATGGTCTATGCTGTAAATAACTATTATAAATTTCAAAAAAATCCGAGATTAATATACCGGTACACCATCCATCCATTAATATGTGATGAAAACTCCATATAAACTTATACTCCGCATTGGCTGTTCGCAAGATAGATACCCGCATCAACACATCTTTGCCCAAATCGAATAAACGTGCTTTATCTTTTTGTTTAAATTCCTCGATCAATGTTTCTCGTTCAGCTTTATCGGTTACGCTGCGGAGGTCCTCATAGTAAAAATCCACCTGCCGTTCTTTTAAGACTAGCTGTATCGGACGATGGATACCGTCGTTTTCTTGAACAAATGCGGTTCGCAATATATCATAACGCTTAAATAATTCATTTAAACTTTTTTCCACCAGTGAGGCATCCAACTCTCCGGAAAAGCCATAGGTGACCTGTTCAAAATATGCCGGGGAAGTATAGTCAAGTAAGGCGTGGAATAACATGCCCTCTTGCATGGGGGATAGAGTATAGATATCTTCCAGGTTATATTGATATTGTTTGTTTAATTGATCCACGGTTTCTATTGACAACTTTTTATAGGTGAAATCGCTGGGCGTTAGTTCTTGTTTTTCTCGCGTGGAACAATACGAGATAATACGACTTAACTCTTTCTTATAGTGATTAAGCATCGCGGCAATGGTTTCCGATTTATATTGCTTCTTATTATAAACAATCGTGATTTGCAGTTGTTTATTCGCTGTGATCCCTGAGACATCGAGGTCATAATTCCTCTTTTGCCGCATACTTTGCGTATTTCCCGGTGACTCTTTTGCTATCTCAAATGACAATGAATTCATATCCTCATCGATTTGTCCCAGGTAGTTAAAGCTAATTTGCGGGGTTATCTTAAACTCTATTTCTTTCTTATGGTGTTCTGCTGTTAAATATTTTAATATCCCATGGCCGATTCCTTTATGGGGTACCTGGCTTAAACACTCTTTTATCTCTTTAATTTGACGGGACAAATCCGCTGCAAAGGAAAAATCCAATATTACAGGAATTAGACTGGTAAACCATCCGATAGTCCGGTTAATATTAATATCCTCCAATATTCCTTCCCTGCCGTGACCTTCAAGCGCGATTAACACTTGCTTATTTCCATAGATTTTATTTATTCCCAAACCCAAAGCGGTCAATAATATATCATTAATTTCCGTTCCGAAAGGATAATTCACCTTTGTCATCAGGTTCTTTGTTTCCTCTTCACTTAAGCTGAAGGATAAGCTGTCCGTATCTTTTAAATAATTATCATCTTCTTCAAAATCCCTCTTTATGGTGGGGACTGCTGTTGATTCGATTTTCGCCCAATAGGTTTTCTCTTTCAAAAGTAATTCACTATTGGCGTATACGGATAACTTTTCCGCCCATAACTTAAAGGAATCGGATTTTAAGGGTAATTTAAAATTCTCCCTATTTTTGTATTGTTGATATAAGGTTTCTATATCTTCAACCAGTATACGCCATGAGACGCCGTCGATAACCAGGTGGTGAATTACTATTAATAGGCGATCTCCATCGTCCAGGTGAAATAAACCCAGTTTCATTAACGGGCCATTTTCCAGGTCGATGCTGGCTTGAAGCCGGATGGCTATCTGTTCAAGTGTCTCTTTGGCATTTTCCCGGTTTTTTAAATCATACACTTCTAATGTGAGCGGAGATTCCAGTCCCTGATTGATTTGAATCATCTCTCTATTTTTTTCTTTAAATGTCATTCGAAGGGCATCATGATGCTCCTGGATCTTCTTGAATACTGCTTTAACGGCATTTTCACCCAATCCTTCCCTGGAAAAGAGCATGACGGCATGATTAAAATGATGGCTGTCTACCAGTTTATTTTCGAAAAACCACCGTTGGATAGGAGTTAAGGGAACATTCCCGTGAATGATCGATTGATCCGGTATTCTTTCTGTTTTTCTCAGGAAGGGTGATAGTTTTGATATGGTGGGGTGCAGGAAGATATCCCTCATTTCAACTTTATATCCTTCTTTATTCAATCTCGACGCAATCTGGATTGTCTTGATGGAATCACCCCCAAGCATGAAAAAATTATCATTGAGTCCGATTCTTTTTAATCCCAATACATCCTGCCATATCTTCGCCAACAGTAGCTCTTTTTTATTCCCCGGGGCCTGGTATTTGGTCTCTGCTTCTATGTCTAACTTTTGTAATGCTTTGCTATCTATTTTACCGTTTATTGTCAGGGGTATAGCTTCTAAATATTTAAAAAATAGGGGGATCATGTAGTCGGGCAAATATTGGGACAAATATTTTTTCAATTCCGAATCAATGATCTCTTTATTCGAAACCAAATATGCACAAAGATATTTATCCCCGGTTTCCATTTCCTTTGCCAACACCACTGCATTCTTTATCTCGGGGTGATTCAACAAATGATTGGCGATTTCTTCCAATTCGATGCGGAAACCTCTAATCTTGACCTGGTTATCGATGCGTCCCAGGAATTCGATATTTCCATCCAGCAAACGACGGGCCAGGTCGCCGGATCGATATAACCGCTTACCTTTATCTTTAATAAAGGGATGTGGTGTGAATTTCTCCCCGGTTAATTGCTCCCGTTTCAAATATCCCAGGGCAACACCGTCACCGCTGATACATAATTGCCCTGGCACGCCAAAAGGTACCGGATAAAGATGACGGTCCAGGATATAGATTTGGGTATTATGGATGGGTTTGCCAATAGGGACGGATCCGATTCCATTATATTGGGGATCAAATTTATAAATCATGCAGCCAACCGTGGCTTCCGTGGGACCATATTCATTATAGATTTCAATATTCCCGTTAAACTTCTCATGAATCTCCAGGGCTAAATCTCTGTCTAATTTTTCTCCTCCCACAACAAAGCGTTTAATATTATTGGGCGAAATCCGTCCCTCTGTATATTTTATCAATTTCAAATGCGATGGAGTACATTTGATCACCGCGACGTTATCATCAGTGATGATTCGTCCCATAAGCAGCGGTTCTTCTTCATCCCGGTAAAGCACAATGGTATTACCGGTTATCAAAGGCGTAAATATGGAGGTCATGGTTAAATCAAAGGATATGGAAGTATAAAGGGGAAAATTGGCGGTTTCGTCTTTTACATAATTTTGAACAGCCCACCAGATATAATTGACAATGGCTTGATGGTGGACCATGACGCCTTTGGGTTTGCCGCTGGTACCGGAGGTATAAATAATATAGGCGGGATTCATGGGATGATGGATAACCCCGGGGTCATCATGTCCTGCGGCGGGACTCCTTTCCTCATCGATCAATATAATTTCCTGGCAGGGGTATCGTTCCATGTTTTCTTTGTCTTTTTGGAAGAGATGTTCCTGGGTTAACAGCATCCTGGCCCCACTATCTTCCAGGATAAATTTTTTCATAGGTTCGGGATACTCGATGTTGATGGGTAAAAAAGCCCCTCCTGCTTTTAAAATTGCCATTAAACCGATAAGCATCGGGAAGGAACGTTCTACCATGATTGCCACAATGGTATTGGGTTTTACGCCTTTGGCTCGCAATAGATGGGCCAATTGATTGGATTTCTCATTGAATTCCCTGTAGCGAAGTACTTCGCCCCCGGGGCTTTGCTCGATCACAGCGATCTTTTCCGGGGTTTTCTCCACCTGTTCTTCAAATAAATGCACCAGGGTTTTTTCTTTGGGATATGCCGCTGCTGTTTGGTTAAAATCATCGATGAATTGTTTTTCTTCTTCCTTTGAAAAAAAGGAAATTCCTGAAATTTTTGTTTTAATATCTTCGGTTAAATTATCCAATATATTCAGTAAATGTTTTGAGATTAATTGGATATACTCTTTTTCATACACATTCCGGTCATATAATATCTGACCCGTTAGCTGGCTTTCCTCTTTGAGAAAGGAAAAAATTAATCCGGTTCCCGGTCTTTCAAAACCTTTGGTATCATGAATATTCGACAGTAAGCATACAATATCGGAGATAGGGTTGTCGGTTTTCGTCCGGGAGGTACCCAGCAAATATTCAATCAATTTATGGGATGGATAATCCTGGTTTTCGTAGGCTTCCAGGACAGACTTTCTTATTTCTAACAGCAGATCGGCGAATGTGAGTTCCCCATCGATGTTATCACGGATAAATAATCGGTGGTTTAGTGTTTCTTCTGAAACATTCTGTTTATATACGGGCGAAACGACAATTACATCCTCATTGTTGGTATATCGATGTATTAATACTTTCAGTGCAGTCAATAGGATGAGGTATAGAGAGAGAGCCGATTGTTTCCCTAATTTCACCAACCGATTAAATAACTGCCCGGTAATAAGGATTTCCAGTCCTTCTAATTTTTCTTCTATCTCCTTTTCTCTTTTGTGTTTTAAGAAAAGTTCGGTTTTTTCCATACCGGGAGGTAATCGATTTAACCAATATGCTCTCTGTTTCATAAATTTGGATGTCAGGAGGATTCTTTCTCTCTGATATTCCAGGTCTGTAGAACCAACACCTTCTAGTATTTGCTTTCTTTCTTCTTCAGATATTATTTCTATTCCTGATATTTCTTTACGCGGGTTTTCCGTAATATCTAAAACGATCTTTTCAAAGTAGGTAATAAATTGTTCGACGGTTTCTTTTTTGAATAATTTGGTAGAGTATTCGTAGGTACAATGAATCTTCTCTTCTGTTTCTATACAGGTGAGGTGAATATCAAATTTAGAAGTCAGGTGTTCAATTTCATAGGGATTGATTTCCAGGTGGGGCATTTTTTGCGGGGAAGTTTCCCTGGAGTCTGCTCCCATGTTTTGTAGGGCCAATAAGGTATCGAATAATGGATTCCGGCTGGTATCCCGATCAACCGCTGCACGTTCTATCAGGTCATCGAATTGATAATCTTGATTCTCAAAAGCCTCTAGTGTTAGCTGCTTTACCTCTTTTAAAAAAGTTATAAAGGTTTTCTCTCCGCTGGGAAAATTTCTTAAGGGCAGGTTATTAACGAACATGCCGACGATTCCTTCCAGGTCCACATGGCCGCGGGCTGCTATAGAGGTGCCCACTACAATATCCTCTTGACCGCTGAGTTTGTGCAGCAGGATATAATAGATGCCCAGAAGTACCATGAACAAGGTAGCTTCATTTTCCGATGCCAAAAGGTTTAATGCCCGGGTGAGTTCAGGGGATAGTTCAAAGCTCAGTGTACTTCCTTCAAAACTTCGGACCGATGGCCGGGGATAATCTAGCGGTAGGTGTAATACCGGGACACCGTCTTCAAATTGCTGCAGCCAGTATCCTTTTTGTTTCTCCATATGTTCGGACTGGAATAATTGATTCTGCCAGAGGGAAAAATCTTTATACTGTATTCGCAGCGGTGCTAACTCTTTACCATTATTGATCTCTATAAAATCCTTTGCCAATACATCACCTGAAAGGCCATCGGAGATGATGTGATGCATATCGAACATAAGTATATCCTTCTCTTCTGTTACTTCTATTAATCCCACTCGCAAAATTGGAGCCTGTAATAAATCAAAAGGTTTGATGAAATTTTTTATTAACTGTTTTATCTCTTTCTCCTCCCCTGTCCGATAAAACTTTATTTGGAAATCCACTTCCCTGTGTATCTTCTGGACAAGTTCCTTATCTATCATCTCAAAAGAGGTCCTGAGACTTTCATGTCTCTCTATTAATTTTTTAAATTTCTCTTCTCCCCTTTTTTTATCGATCACATTCTCCAGGGTTATGACAAAGGGCAGATTATAAGCGGTGCTGTTCTTGTCCAATTGTTGGCTGAGATATATTCTCCTTTGAGCCGGTGATACCTCATAGTATTCCTTCTTTTCAACGGCTGCTATGGTCTCAAATTTATTTTCTTCGGCACTTTCTATATAGTCCGAAAGGCCCCGGATGGTCTGATATTTAAATATATCAGCCAAAGGCACGATTACATTCAATTCTTTATGTATTTTCGATATAAACAAAATCGCTTTCAGGGAATGCCCTCCCAGCTCGAAGAAATTGGTGTCGATTCCAATAATGCCTTCATCTACCTCCAGGATATCCGACCATATTTTTATCAATTTTTTCTCCATCTCATTCCTGGGTTCGATATACTCATGTCCTGTTTTTATCTCAGGGGCCGGTAATGCTTTCCTGTCGATTTTCCCATTGGGGGTCAACGGGATTTTATCCAGGGGAAAAAAATAAGATGGGATCATATAATAGGGTAATTCCTGGGATAAAAAGTCTCGCAGTGTGGATATGGATAATGGTGAAGTGGTATTTGAAACAATATAAGCACACAAATATTTATCATCGCTTTCACCATGCGGGACCACTACAGCTTCCTTAATCTCATCCAACCGCAGCAGTTGGTGTTGGATTTCTTCCAATTCGATTCGAAATCCTCTCACCTTGACTTGATAGTCCTGTCGGCCGAGAAACTCTATATTGCCGTCTTCGGTGAAATACCCCATGTCACCGGTTTTATACAAGGTAGAATAATCTTGGTCGCCGATCGCTCCCACATAGGGATTGGGTAGAAAAGATTTTGCCGTTTTCCCGGGGTCATTGAGGTAACCTTTCCCAACCCCTATTCCTGCAATACAAATCTCCCCGGGTACTCTAACGGGGCATAACGACAAATTGGGCCCCATTATATAAATATGAAGGTTTTGCAGCGGTTTGCCTATAGGGATAGTGCTTTGATTTTCCAGGGCAGCCGCATCAAGCACCCAGAGGGTGACATCATCGGATGCTTCGGCCGGGCCATAGGCGTTGACCAGCTTAATCCCGGGATAATATCCATACCACCTGTTGGCCAGGGCCACACTCAACGCTTCGCCGGTGGGGAGCATCCATCTCAAATCTTTCAGTTCTTTAGAGCCTTCTTGTCTTACTGTTTCAAGAAGTGCACTCATCAATGACGGTACTGCTTCCAGGATTGTAATCCTGCCTTTTTGAAGGACACGGACGAGGCGGGTAGGGTCCAAAACCACCTCGTATCCGATGATATAGGTGACCCCCCCCAGGATCGGAGCAGCCAAAAATTGCCATACGGATATATCGAAGGAGAGTGAGGCGGTTTGGGCAATGGTGTCACTCCCGGTTATGTCCAGGAAATCGATATTGGCATAGAGATGATTGATCATCCCCAATTGATGAATCATTACACCTTTGGGCTTTCCTGTTGTTCCCGAAGTATAAATAATATAAGCGAGGCTGCTTGAGGGAACAACTGTACCGGGATTTTTTGTAGGATATTCTTTAAGTTTATCTATTGATGCTCCTTTATTATCGATTTGCCAGCAAAGAACGGTTTGTAAATGAGGGAGGCGTTCTTTTATCTGATTAACCACTTCCAGGTTCTCCGTCTCGGTGATTATTACCTTTATCTTACTGTCTTCAAGAATATTTCGAATTCTACCTTCCGGTAAGGCGATATCGATACCTAAATAGGCGCCGCCGGCTTTAAATATTCCTATAATAGCAGCCAACATATTGACGCTTCGATCCATATATATGGCAGCTATGGTATCCGCTTTTAATCCCTCCCGGATTAAAAAATGAGCGATACGGTTCGCCTCTTCATTTAATTTATTATAGGTGATTTGCTGCAGATGATCCGCTGCGACTATCTTATTGGGATTTCCCACCGCTTGTTTTTCAAACAACTGGCGATAACATATATCCCGTCTGAGGTCCTTTTTGGTATTATTGAATTCAAAGAGTATTTGATTCTTCTCTTCCAGGGATAAAATAGTGACGGAAGAAATCTTTTTATCGGCACTAGCAAGAACCTCCCGCAGCAAACATGTCAAATGGGTAATCAATCTCTGCATTTTGGAGGTTTCATACCGCTGTGCATTGTATGTCAATACCCCCTGGAGGGAATGATCCGTTCTTAAAAAAGAGAAAATCGTATTGGTGGGAATATGCTGGATATATTTTTTATCATGGATGTTCTCCACCAATATCATTACGTCGAATAAGGGGAAATCCATGTCATTATCCCGGTTTTCAGGGGTAGATAAACTCAGCTTCTCCACTAATATTTCAATGGGGAAATTTTGATTTTCCATTGCATCTATTACAACCTGTCTCACCTGCAGCAGCAGTTGTTTAAAGGTCATACCGGTCCCAATTTGATTTCTTAAGGGAAGTACTGTATTGATAAATTCAATATCCTGCTCTTGCTTATAAATAGGTGAACCCACAATAATATCGGAGTGGCCCGTATATTTATGAAGCAGTGCCACCACCCCGGCCACCAGTATCATATGCAGCCTGAAATCAGCATTGTTACTTAATTTCATCAGTTTCTGCCAGAGTTCATTCTCATAATTAAAAGTGATAGTCTGGTATGCATCTCCGGCTGCCTCTTCACCTGCAGCCAACTTATCGTAGTAAAAATAAGTTTTTTCGAGTTCTCCACCCAGGGTTTTTATCCAGTAATCCCTCTCTTTGAGTTTTTGATTGGCAGCAATCTTTAACCTGTCTGAAATCTTTCTTTTATACATTGGTTATAAACTCCTTATTCTTTGCCCCTTATGTGTTTTTTCAATCGCCAAATACAGTTTTACCAGTTCCTCAATTATCCTATTGAGAAATGGACGAACTTATTTCTCGCTCCAATTGGGCATTTACCTTTTCAAATATTTCAATGGCATTTTGGGCAATTTCCCTGGTGGTAATTAATGGGGGGAGAAAACGAAGCACATTGGAATAATGTCCTCCCACTTCCACCAACAGGCCATTCTGATAGCATTTTTTTCGCAGTTGAGCAACGATTTCCGGGAATGGTTTTTTGGTCTTTTTATTTTTTACATATTCGATGCCGAGAAACAATCCAATTCCCCTTACATCACCGATGAATTTTGATTTTTTCCCGATTTCTTGCAGATGCGCCAGCAGCTCTTTTCCCAGTTCCTTTACATATTTTTCAAGATTGTGAGATTTGGCGAAACGTAGGGCTGATGTACTGGCTGCCATACTTAACTGGTTGCCCCGGAAGGTACCGGCATGGGTGCCTTTCTCCCATGTATCCAGGGATTTTTTAAAAATAGTGAGGGCAATAGGCAGCCCAATCCCACCCAGTCCTTTTGAGACGGTAATGATATCCGGTATAACATTGAAATGTTCAAATGAGAACAGGGGGCCGGTGCGATAAAAACCGGATTGAATTTCATCGAAGATTACGGGTATTTCCAGGTCATGTCCCAGTTGAACAATGGCTTCAAGAAATTCCTGTTTGGGTATAATGTTACCGGCTTCGGCTTGTACGGCCTCCAGGATTATAGCGGCAGGTTTTTCAATGCCCGAACATGGATTTTCCAGGGTGTTTCGAAGATATGCGGCACATTCCAGGTGGCATGATTCAGCGTCTCTGCCAAAGGGACAGCGATAGCAATAGCAATAGGGCATAAAATGAATCCCTGGCTCTAAACAAGGTACAAGTTTCCTGTGGTGCAAATGAGCGGTGACAGCCAACGACCCCATTGTCATGCCGTGATAGGCGCCCTGGAAAGCGATTACCGTATACCTTTGGGTATTGATTTTTGCTATTTTCAGCGCTGCTTCAACGGCATCAGTACCTGCGGGTCCACAAAAATTAAATTTGATATTCCCTTTTAATCCATCGGGCAGCGAGGCGTTTAACTCTTCCATTAATTCTATTTTCGTTTTGGTAGGAAAATCCAGTGAATGGATCAATTTTTTTTGCTGTTTTTCAACGTCCGCCAGCACATCTCTATTATTGTGCCCCACGTTTAATACCCCGCATCCGGCAAAGAAATCAATAAAGTGATTTCCGTCAACATCCTCGATAATCGAGCCGAGGGCCCGTTCAAAGGCCACGGGAATGCTCTGGGGATAGGATCTATTATTTCCTTCCAGGTCAGCCTGTTTTTCCAATAATTTAAGGGATTCAGGGCCTGGTACTTCACCTGTTCTAATCGATGCTTTTTTGGATAAATGGTAACTTTCAAAATTCATCATATTCTCCTTATATCTATTAAAAATCAAAATTTTCTTTATCATCATAGGCAATTGGTTTTGCTTCCCCCAGGTCAGTTGAAATGGTAATGTCTCCCAATAAGATGTCTTTATTTTCCGTCACGGCCACTAATATCTTTTCGAAGCAATCGATAAATCTCTCCATCGTCTCTCTTTTAAATAAACCTGTGCAGTACATCAGGTTAAAGGAAACACTTTCTTCCAATTCGGTTACCTCAAGGCTAATATCCACCATGGCCGTGCCTTGATTGTACTCATATGGACGAAAACGCAGTCCTTCGATTTCCAGCAGCGACGGGTCAGTATATACCATAATTAATTCGACATCATTCAGGGGGTTCCTGCTGTAATCCTTTTGGATACCCAACTTTTCCACCAGGTTTGCAAAGGGATGAGACTGGTTTTCATAGGCTGCTAACGCATTCTCTTTTACTTCACTTAAGAATTCCGAGAAGGTTTTGCGTGACTGGGGAAAATTTCTCATGGGCAGCAAATTGATAAACAAACCGATAATATTTTCCAGTTCCTCATGGTCCCTTCCCGTAATAGGTGACGCGATGGTAATATCTTCCTGACCGGTATACTTGCTCAATAATATATTTAATGCTGCCAACAAAATCATGTACAGGGTTGTCCCGGTATTTTCCCTCATTTTTTTTATCTTATGGATCAATTGAGTTTCCATATTGAAAGGTATCCACTCTCCATCGAAAGCCTGGATTTCCGGCCGTGGATAATCGAGGGGCATATTCAATAAAGAAATCTCACCTGAAAACCTTTCCAACCAGTAGTTTTCCATTTTTTTGAACTCTGCTGATTCCATAAATTCCGGCTGCCATTGGGCATAGTCTTTATATTGGACGTTTAATCGCGGTAATTCCTCCCTGTTATTTAAAGCGCGTAACTCATCGAATAATATTCTCGATGACACATCATCCCTGATAATGTGATGGATATCAAAGAGCATCACATGCCTGTCTTTTTCCAATTTCACCAGTTTCATCCTCAGCAGCGGCGGTTGACTCAAATCAAAGGAGGTACTGAATTTTTTTATCATTCCCTGTAATTCATTTTCCCGATTTTCGTTTTCCTGCAAATCAGCATATTCAATCAGGGGACCAATATCATTCGTTTCATGTATTTTCATTAAGATTTCGCCCTCTATTACATGGAATGATGTGCGAAGACTTTCCTGCCTCCTGATTAATGAATTTAAGGCTTCTTCAAAACGATGCCTATCTATTTTACCTTCTACTGTGGTAACGCTAAAAACGTTTAACGCCGTGTCAATTTCTTCCATTTGATTTAAAACGAATAATTTCTTTTGGCCGATTGAAGTGACATAATAATCCTTTTTTTCCGTAGGTTTAATCAAATTATAGGTGTATTTTTTTGTGCTATTTATATGCCGGGCAATGCCCTCAATGGTTAATTCATAAAAAATTACCGATATGGAGACATTTGTATTCAATTTTTTGCTCATTTTGGCGGCAATGGAAATTCCTTTTAATGAATCGCCTCCCAACTCAAAGAAATCATCATAGATCCCGACCTTATCAAAGCCAAAGAAGTTTTGCCATATTCCGGCCAATTCTTTCTCAACAGGGCTGCGAGGGGGAGCATAAGGTGAGGATAGGTTCTCTCTCGAGCTAATAAAGGGCAGGGTTTCTTTTTCAGGTTCTTCTTTATCCTGGTCTTTAATGTTAATCCATTGATCGAGCCGGGCCTGCAGGTCTCCCAATGAATGGATGAGGCGGCCTTCCTTTAGGTGGAATAAAACCCGGTTAAATGCCTCCACTCCTTCTTCACGGTTCATGACTAATGCTGCTATGCTGGCGCCCAGTTTGCCGTGTTGGTCACTTTTATCATCCAACTGCCAACTATCCCAATTCACACCGATCCAGGGTACCGCACTTTGCCGGTTATGCTGTTGGAGCAAACTGTCCATGAAGATATTGGCTGCCGTGTAAGCGTAAAAGGCCAACCCTCCCAGGATGGCTGACATCGAAGACATCAAAAGAAAGAAGTCCGGTTTTTTGTGCTCCAATACCTTTTGCAGTGTCATCAGGCCCCACATTTTAGGCTGGAAATGGATTTCCCCCAGTTTTTTCCCCATCATTGCCATGGGAGCGAAGAACTGTTCACCGCTGATGCCGGCCGCGTGAATCACCCCATTGATTGGGCCGAAAGCATGCTCCGCTTGAAATACAACGTCACGCATTTGCTTTTCATCGGCAGTATCGGCACTGACTACCAGCACTTTTCCACCTCGTGCTTCAATCTCCATTATTTTCCGTATTTTTTTTCTGACATTATCATTTTGGGGATGCGCGGCAAGCCACTGGTCCCATTGGTCCCGGTGGGGGAAGGGTGAGCGACCGATTAATACCAACTTTGCCTTTACGCTATCGGCAAGGTATTTGGCCAGGATAAGCCCAACACCGCCTAATCCGCCGGTAACCAGGTAGACCCCCCTTTGTCTTAATTTTGGATTTTTTCCCGGTTCTCCGGCCGCTTCGAGTTTAATGGGATCGTAAGTTTGCACCCAGCGGCGATTATCTCGTAATGCAGTTATTTTGTCCGGGGGTGTCCCTGACAGTTCATCCAGCAATTGCTCCACCAACCGATGTCGGTACCTATCCTTAATCCCGGCTTTGGTCTCGGGGAGTACAATATCGATGCCGCGGCATTGGATAGAGGGGTTTTCCTGCGGTATAACGTTTACTGCCGCCAGCACAGTGGATTGCTCCGGGCATAAGTATGACTCCCCGGAAATAGCTTGCATATTATTTGTAATCACCGTCAATTGAAGGGTGTCGCTAATATCTACTTGCTGGAGTGCCTGCAGCAGGTAAAGCAGGCTGTAAAATCCGTAATCCTGGGCTCTTGCCACCCGTTCCTTTGTTAATGTCCATGGGTCCTCCCCGGGTGTAGGCGGTGAAATACTCCACAAATGCACAATTCGCCGGGGCAGCTTCCGGGTTTTGCCAATTTCGGCAATCAATTTTTCATAGTCTTTTTGTTGGCAGGGGTCCAGGTGGTAAATATCCTCTTTTTCGATGTGGAAAGCGGTTCCGATTTTTACCCTGACAACTTCACGGTCCTGTCGGATAAATTCCTCTGCCAGCCGGTCACCGATGCCTTCGCCGTCGGTAAACACCAGGTAACCCCCATGGGGATGACTGTCTTCCTGGCTGTTTTTAATAATAATGGGGGAAGATTGTTTCCATACCGGCATATAAAACCAATCGGAAATGCGAGCTTTTTTCCCGATTACACTATCCGGTTGAGAAATAGGTTTTATATAGCCCGAACTAAAGGGATTTCCTTCAATCCAATATCGTTTTTTTTCAAAGGGATAAGTGGGCAAGGAGATACGTCTTCTTTTTTCACCGGAATAAAATCCCATCCAATCGATTTCGAGTCCATAAAGCCATAAACGACCGATGCGCTCCAGTAGGAAAGCCGTATCCGAAATGTCTTGCTGGGGGTGCCGTACCAGGTTTATCACCCGTTGTTCCGAGTTATCTTCAATATAGCGTTTCACCAATGCACATAAATCACGCCCCGGTCCTATTTCAATAAATATGGTATTGGGTTCTTTGATCAACTCCTTTATCCCATCCGCAAATTGAACCGTCTCCCTTAAATGACTGGCCCAGTAGTCGCTGTGGGTGACGTCGTTCCCGATAATCTCTTTACCGGTCACATCGGATATATATGGTATTTCGGGTTCCTGTAATGTCACCCGGGCCACTTGCTCTTCAAAGGGTTTTAAAATGGAGTCCATTTCTTTTGAGTGCAGGGCCCGTGTTTGACTGGAGGGATTCACCCGCATGCAGATATATTTCCGGGTTTTCATCTTTTTTTCAAATCTGTCGATGGCTGTCCCGGTGCCGCCGACAATGGTGGCAGGGCCATTATCGATGGCAATGGATACGTTGTCATCGTCATCCATCAGTTGCTTTAACTCCTCCACCGGTATTGGGACACTCAACATCGCGCCTTCGGGTGTTTGCTGGATCAAGTTGGCCCGGGAGACCACCAGTTTCAATGCGTCTTCCAGGGAAAATACCCCGGCAATACAAGCGGCCACATATTCTCCAAAACTGTAGCCGATCATGGTAGCCGGTTTTATTCCCCATTTCATGATTAACCGGGCCAGGGCATATTCCAATACAAAGATAGCCAATTGAGCGCTCAGCGGATGCCCCATCGGGTTTTCTGGCGTTTGCTCCCCGGATTCTTCTTTATCGGGATAAAGTACATCTTTGATATCGCCACCGGGAATGTGCTGCAAAATATCGAAACACCGGTCTATTTCCTCCCGGAATACGGGCTCTTTTTCGTAAAGGTCTCGGCCCATATTCACATACTGGGAACCTACCCCGGAAAACATAAATATCACCGGTCTTTTTTTCTCTTCCGTTACAGCGGTAACCACCTTGCCGGAATCGACCGCAGAAATCTCACCAGGGGAAGATAGTGCGTCGACAGCACCCGCCACTCCTGACGTGACCAACATCCGTCGATTTTTATAGACCTTCCTGCCCACTTGCAGGGTATACGCGGCATCCGAGAGGTTAATGCCGGGATTTTTCTTTAGATATTCCGCTAAATTTTCTGTGGCTTTTTCCAATGCAGCTCCTGTTCTGGCTGATAGTAAAAGCAGTTTCCATTTTCTACCTTCTGCGGTGTTCTCCGGTTCCGGTGCTTCTTCCAGGACGGCATGAAAATTGGTCCCTCCCAGCCCAAAGATATTTACCCCGGCCCGGCGTGGGTAACCGTTACTTTGCCACGCCTTGGTTTCCGTAACCAAATAAAAGGGGCTATTTTTAAAATCAAATTTGGGATTGGCGCCTTCAAAACATAATGTGGGGGGAATAAGTTGATGTTTTAATGCCAGTACAGTTTTGATAAATCCTGACATCCCGGCTGCGGTATTCAAATGTCCGATATTGCCTTTTACGGACCCAACTCCGCAAAAATCTTTTTTATCGGTGGTATAGGCCAATTTCATTGCTTGCCCCTCGATGGTATCTCCCATGTCGGTACCGGTGCCATGGGCTTCGAGATAACTGATAGTCTCGACCTCGACACCGGAGGTGTGCAGCGCTGATCGCATGACCGCGGCCTGTCCCTCGGTACTGGGGGCCGTATAACCGACTTTCCTGCTGCCGTCATTATTAAGAGCTGTTGCCTTTATAAGTGCATAAACATGATCTCTATCGGTGAGGGCATCGTCCAGGAGTTTCAAAATGACAACGCCGATACCGTCTCCGAATACGGTCCCCGTTGATTCATTGTCAAAGGCCCGGCAGTGTCCATCCGGCGAATTGATCATTCCTTCCTGGAATAGATAGCCTTTCTTTTGGGGAAAGCTAAGGGACACGGCACCGGCCAGGGCCAGATGGCATTCTCCTCCCAGCAGGGCCTGGCATGCCTGGTGAATGGCTACCCCGGAGGTTGAACAGGCCGTATACAGGGTAAAACTGGGGCCTGTCAAGTTGAGTTTATAAGAAAGTCGGGTGCCCAAAGGGTCATGACTGAATAATAGTGCGGCTTCCAATATCCCAAAATCATGGCATTTCCCGGATCGGAGGGTTAAATTCTCCCAGAAAAGGTCCTGGGCGGAACCTACAAACACACCGATTTGGCCGTCATAGGAAGCGGGTTCATAGCCTGCGTCTTCCAGCGCGCTCCATGCACATTCATGAAAAATGCGCACCTGGGGGGTCATGATTTCCGCTTCACGGGGAAGATAACCAAAAAAAGCGGCGTCAAAATATTCGATGTCTTCAAGCACACCTTTGGCCATGACATAATCCGGATGCTCCAACTCCGCGGGGTCTACACCGGCATCTTCCATTTCCTCTTTGGAAAAGAAGTAGATGGACTCGACATGATTTACCAGGTTGTCCCAATATCGATGGAGATCTTTAGCACCGGGGAACCTGCCGTCCATACCGATAACAGCAACTTCCAACCCGTTGAATTCACTACTATTGGTTATTTCCATATTATCCTTCATTGTGTCTCTCGTCTTCTCATCCTTAAATTTCTCTTTTTCTTTTCACCTTTATCCCGTGCTTCAAAAGTAAGCTTTTCTTTCTCCTCATCCAGGAAATCCCCTTTGCCATTTCCCCGGTCGATAAATTTTGCCAGTAATTTGACCGTGGGGTATGAATACATGGATACCAAAGGAATTTCTTTTTTTAATTCGTCCACCAGCCGGCCATTCACCTGGATAATATCCATGGAAGTGGCTCCCAGTTCAAAAAAATTGTCATAAATGCCGACACAGTCGATGCCTAAGAAATTTTGCCACACCTGGGCTAATTTTTTTTCCGTTTTACTTTCCGGCTCCACATACTCGACCGTTAATTGCGGACGTTGATGTATGGTGTCGTGACGGACTTCCGCTTTATAACTATCGGCAAATGGCACTCCCCTGGTCTTATGGTATTCCTGGAGGGCAGGTATTAAATCGAGGGGGCATACGGCCACCTGGGGTAAAGAATTAGCCAGGATACGGCTGAATAAATCGATTCCCTCGGCGGGTGTTATACCCTCTACCATTTCCTGGCCCCAAAGTTCCCTGTGCTGCTTTTCCAGTATTACTGCCACGCCGGTATTCTGCCACCTGTCCCAATCGATAGAGATAGTAGTAATATCGCTGTTTACCGTGTTACTAAGGGCAAAGGCATCTAGAAAGGCATTGGCCGCTGCATAAGCGGTCTGCCCCCCGGGAGGCAAGAGGGAGGCAAGGGATGAACAAAATATAAAGAAATCCAGTCCGGTGTCCTTTAAAAGTTGATTAAGAACCAGCGTACCGGTAACTTTCGG
>Ga0055447_10000004_pt1 | contig 17652 bp, 2 predicted proteins | sample China_Galinas_Co_3_FD_57743 | JGI IMG/M metagenome (GOLD analysis project Ga0055447, IMG submission 57743) | Wetland microbial communities from San Francisco Bay, California, USA, that impact long-term carbon sequestration - China_Galinas_CordC_D2 | ecosystem: Environmental > Aquatic > Marine >... | reverse complement strand
TATCAATTCGAGGACCTGATAGATAGACTCTCTCTGCAAAGAGATATGAGCCGCAATCCTGTTTTCGATGTGATGTTCAACCTGTTAAACCTGGCTGGATATAACGATAGTGCAGATGTCACCCAGGTTAAAGAACACAGCAGCCGCAAGTATGAAAATATTCACCTGACCTCTAAATTCGATTTGAATTTGACCCTTGAGATCCAGGGCGATACCTGTTGGTTTAGCCTGGAATATTCTACAAATCTCTTCAAAAAAGAAACCATAGAACGATTTATCCTTTATTTTAATCGTATTATAACCGCGATAATTGCGAACCGGGATATTCTCATCTCTGCTATAAGCATTATTACGGACGAAGAAAGAGAACAAATCTTACATACCTTTAATAATACCGGAACTGGCAGCCTTGAGGAGCAGTCGGTGGTTTCCCTGCACCAATTGTTTACACAACAGGTAGAAAATATCCCGGACCGTATTGCCCTTATCGGCCTGGAGTGCGACGAGTCAGGTGGAGATGAGATACAACTCGCTTACCGGCGCTTGAATGAACGGGTAAACGGACTGGCCGGTTATTTAAGAGAAAAAGGAGTAACCGCAGGTATTATAGCGGCCATCATGGTTGAGCGTTCCCTGGAAATGATGGTAGGGATATTGGCCATCCTCAAAGCAGGCAGCGCTTATCTGCCCCTATTGCCGTCTCACCCGGAAGCCAGGAATCGGCACATCCTTTCCGACAGCAGTGCTTCAGTGTTATTGGTAAGCGGTCAATCCCGTGTAAACCACGACATCCTATCCATAGACCTTGAGAATGAGGACAGCTATCGCTTCGCCCCAGGCCATTTACCCCGTCATGCTCCCCACCACAGTGCTGCAGAGCCGGCCTATGTCATATACACCTCCGGTTCCACCGGTATCCCGAAAGGGGGCGTGGTGGAGCATCGATCGGTGGTTAATTTATTGAGCCACCTGCAAAAGAAATACCCTCTCTCCTCGTCCGATGCCTATCTGCTCAAAACCGCTTATGTATTTGACGTATCCGTATCCGAGTTGTTTGGGTGGTTTATTGACGGCGGCAGGCTTGCCATCCTGGAAAAGGACGGGGACAAAGAACCCTCCCGAATTATGGAAGAAATTGCCAGGAAAAAAATTACCCATTTGAATTTTGTACCCTCGATGTTTGGTGCCTTCGTAGATATTTTAAATAATGAAAATATTTGTCAGTTGGCAACATTAAAGTATATCTTTTTAGCCGGGGAACCGTTGAGTGGGGAATTGATCGAACAATTCCGAAAATTCCACCTGGATACAACATTAGAAAATTTATACGGCCCCACCGAAGCAACCGTTTACGCCAGCGGATTCAGCCTGGTAGATTGGGATGGCGGCAGTCGCATGCCCATTGGAAAACCCTTGCAAAATGCGAAAATATATTTCCTGGATAAATTTCAAAAACAGCCAGGAATCGGAATATATGGAGAGCTTTGTATCTCCGGCCTGGGCGTGGCCAGGGGATATTTGAATAATCCTGACCTCACTGCGGAATACTTTATTACCAACCCCTTAAACACAGGAGAAACGGCATTTAACACCCTTTACCGTACCGGTGACAAGGGAAGATGGCTGCCTGACGGTAATATAGAATTTTCAGGAAGGATTGATTACCAGGTCAAAATTCGTGGTTTCCGCGTGGAACTGGGGGAAATAGAAAATCGCTTGCTGGGTATCCCGGCCATACGGGAAGCCGTGGTGAGCGAACGGGAAGATAAAAACGGTCAGAAGTACTTATGCGCCTATGTAGTGAAAAATCAAACCGCCGGGTATGATAAAATCGAACCAAAGGAAATTAAATCACTGCTGGAAAAACATTTACCGGATTATATGATTCCCTCCAGCATCGTGGAACTGGATGCAATCCCCTTGAACGCAAGCGGTAAAATCGACAGGAAGAACCTCCCGGAGCCGGAAATTTACCAACAAGACCAATACCGTCCCCCCACCAACGAAATCGAAGAAAAATTAACTGTTATCTGGTCGGAGATACTGGATATCGATAAACACGCCATCGGAATCGACACGAATTTCTTCGAATTAGGGGGCAACTCTCTTAAAATCATAAAAGTGAATTCTAGGATAATTACTGAATTTCAACTGGATATCAATTTCACCGATTTTATCCGCCTGGGAACCATCGCGGAAATATCCTCTTATATAGCTGCCAAAAAAGGTAAGAGGGATGAGGCCAAATACCCCTCGGTAATCCCGGATTTCGAGAATCGTTACCAGCCTTTCCCCATCACCGATGTCCAGATGGCATATTTAATCGGTAGAAGCAGTCAAATCGAGATGGGGGGAATATCCACTCATTCTTATAACGAATTTCAGTCACAAGTGGATCCCCAGCGCCTGAATAATGCCCTCAACACAGTGATCAGCCGTCATTCTATGTTGAGAACCGTTATCATGGAAAACGGATGGCAAAAAGTTATGGCAAACCCCGGGCCCTATGAAATAGTAGTGGAAGATTTAAGCGAACTCCACCCCGATGCACAAACAAAGCGAATTGAAAGGGAAAGAGAACGCATGTCCCATTACGTATTTAATCCGTCCCAATGGCCCCTATTCGATATCAAATGTTTTAAAATTACCCATAACAGCTATTGTTACTGTGTCGGCTTCGACCCCCTCATCTCCGACGCATTTAGTATAGATATTATTTACCGGGAATTGGAAAGGTTATACCTTGAACCGGGAGCAATACTACCTGAACTGGGAATTACCTTCAGGGATTACATGCTGGCATACAAGAAATTAAAAGAATCTCCCATATATGAGAAAGACCGAAACTATTGGCTGGATAAATTGCACGACTTTCCTTCAGCCCCCGAGATACCCCTGGAATGTCTGCCTTCAGAGATAGAACAACCACATTTTTGCAGATACAACCGGACTTTTTCAACTCAACAGTGGAAAAAACTGAAACAACAGGCTGAAAAGTATAAGGTCACACCGTCGGCGCTGTTGTTGACCGCATATGCCGAGGTCCTGGCATTTTGGAGTAACCAACCCCACTTAGCGGTGAATTTAACCGTATTCAACCGCTTCCCCTTCCACGAAGATGTAGATAAAATCGTAGGTGATTTTACATCATTAATGTTGGTGGAAATCGATTTATATTCGGGTACGGATTTCTGGGAAAGAGTCGAAAACACGCAGAATACAATGCTGGAAGCCTTGGAACATAGACATTTTGACGGTGTCGAGTTTATCAGGGAGATCGCAAGAATCCGGGGATTGCACAAAAAAGCCGTAATGCCCTATGTGTTTACCAGTGTATTGTTCGATGATGAAACCGGGGCACCGGATGTCGATACAACGGGAGTGCAGGAGGAAGACAGCAATGCCATTACCCAGACCTCCCAGGCCTTTATCGACAACGTAGTGAGCCAATCAGGAGGCCAATTAACCATATCCTGGAATTATGTCCGGCAACTTTTCGATCCTTCGGTTATCGGTACCATGTTCAACCAGTATGTCTCTTTACTGGAACGTATTGCCGACGGAAAGGATAAACTCCCCTTTAGAATCAGCAAGTCTGACGAACGGTTGTTGGAAATCTATAATAATACACATGAAGAAATTCCGCATTTAACCCTGCACGGTTTTTTCACCAACCGGGCGGAAGCGACGCCGCACCATATCGCCCTGGAATCCGAGGACTGTTTTTTAACCTACAGCCAATTGGAAGTCCGTTCTAACCGGGTGGCGAATTATTTATGCCACCGGGGTATCGGACGAAACGACGGGGTGGTGGTGCTGGGGACACGGGATATCGAGACTGTTATCAACCTCATGGGAATTATAAAATCCAATGCCTTTTATGTACCGGTAGCCCCATCCTACCCTGAAGAACGCAAGAACTACATTATTGCCAACAGCAGCGGTAAATTGTATATCGACAACCACCTTTATGCGGTAAAAAACCTGGAGGCCTACCCGGACCACAGCGTCGAAATCCGCCATCACCCTTACGATACAGCTTATGCCATTTACACTTCCGGCAGTACCGGCAGACCCAAAGGAGTCCTCTTGAATCACCGGGCCGCAGTCAATACATTGATAGATATAAATCAGCGGTTCGCAGTCAATGAAAACGACCGCATTATAGGCGTATCATCCTTGTGTTTCGACCTATCGGTGTATGATGTATTCGGGACGTTGGGCGGCGGAGCAAGACTCACGATCGTTCCCACTCAAAAGGATGTGGAAGTACTGATAGATACAATTGACCGGAAAAGAATTACCTTTTGGAATTCGGTCCCCGCAATCATGGACCTGGTGGTGGACAACCTGGACAGGGAGTATAAAAATCATCACCTGCGCAATGTACTATTAAGCGGTGATTGGATACCGCTCCCGCTGCCGGAAAAAATAAACCGCCACTTCCTCGACGCACATGTATTCAGCCTGGGAGGGGCCACCGAAGGCGCCATCTGGTCCATCTATTATCCCGTTAAAGAGGTAAAAAAAGAGTGGAAAAGTATTCCCTACGGCTATCCCTTGAAAAACCAGAAATTTTATGTATTAAACTATGAAATGGAACTATGTCCTCCCGGCGTACCCGGAGAACTCTATATAGGCGGATACGGTGTTGCCGAGGGATACCTCAATAATGTTAAAAATACCTATTACGCATTTATCGAACATCCCCGCCTGGGAAGAATTTACAGGACTGGCGATTATGGCGTCTTTTCAAAAGAAGGATATATCGAATTCCTGGGCAGAAAAGATAAACAGGTGAAAATAAGAGGTTATCGCGTCGAACTGGGTGAAATCGAAAGCCGTTTATTGGAACATGAAGAAATCAAAAATTGTATGGTTCTTGATGTTACGGACCCTGCCGCTCGGAAGCATCTTTGTGCTCATGTGGTTACCCACACAGGCAAAGAACCGGATTACCATGAATTAAAAAAATTTTTAACCCTGAAATTACCCGATTATATGGTGCCTTTGTATTACTTCCACCTCCAGGAGATACTCTTAACCGCTAACGGCAAAATCAATAGGCGATTGCTGCCACTTCCGTATTTCAATATCAGCACTTCTCGAAAGGTGATCGCACCCTTAAGTGAATTAGAACGAAACCTGGTAGAAGCTGTAAGGGATACCCTGAACCTGGAAACCATAAGCATGGAAGATAATTTCCTCGAATTGGGTGGGGATTCACTAAAAGCGATCACACTCATTTCCAAAATCCATAAACGGTTAAAAGTAAAAGTCCCCCTGGCAGAGACCTATAACCAGAACACTTTAAGAGATTTGTCCAGGTATATAGAGCAATCATCGAAAGATTATTTTTATGCCATCCAGCCGGCAGAAGAGAAAGAATACTATCCACTATCCTCTGCCCAGAAGCGGTTGTATATCGCTCACTCAATGCAACCTGAAAGCCTCGGCTACAATTTGCCCCGGGGCGTCGAATTTTCCTGGGAATTGGATAAAGACCGCCTGGAAATGGCTTTTGAACAATTGATCCAACGACATCATATCCTCAAAACCTCTTTTATCACTCTCCACGATGAGCCGGTGCAGAGGGTTCACCATACAGTACCCTTTACCATAGAGCATTTCAAATGTCCCCCTCACCGCACCCGGAAGGAATTGGAACGTTTGTTCCTCGATTTCGTGCGCCCCTTCAACCTGGCGCAAGCACCTCTTATCCGTGTCGCCTTGATCAAGGATGAAGCAGAAAACAAGTATATCCTCCTGGTAGATGTGCATCATATTGTCAACGATGTGGCATCTAACGAAATCCTGATCGACGATTTTATCAAACTGTATCAAGGCCAACCCCTGTCTCACTTACCCCTTCAATATAAATGTTATTCCGAATGGCAAAACCGGCAAAAAAACAGTGCTGCGTTGGAAACACAAATATCCTTCTGGCTGCAACAATATGTGAACAGCATTCCCTCACTCGACATACCCATGGATTATGAAAGACCTGAAGTTCAAACATTTGAAGCCGACGAGGTTCATATTACCATCTCCGGCGAACTCCACAAAGCCATGGAAAAATTGGTCATTAGCACTCAATCCAGTTTGTATACGCTGATGTTGACGGCATACTATATTCTTTTGATGAAATATACAGCAAAAGAAGATATTATAGTGGGCACACTGGTTGCCGGCAGACCACATGCCGATTTGCAAAACATTGTCGGTTTTTTTGTAAATATACTCCCGCTGAGAAACCACCCAGTCAAAAGCAAAACGTTTATGCAATTTTTTTCAGAGGTCAAGAATTATACCATTCATGCCTTTGAAAACCAGGATTACCCCTACGAAGAATTGGTGGGACAATTAAACGTAAAACGCGATTCAGCTAACCAACCACTGCTGGAGACCATCCTGGTGATGCGCATAGAAGCCTCCGCTACCGGTGCTATCCAGGACAAAGATCAATTGCCTACACTGAAGGCTGTCAAGTATAGAGTCGAAACCACTCATTTCGATCTCTGGTTGATGATTGGAGACGATTTGGGGATTATGGATATCATTTTCAATTACTCGGTGGAATTGTTTAAAAAAAGTACCATTAAAAAAATGGCCGACGACTATGTCGAGATTATCCGGCAGGTGATAGATAACAGCCGGATCAAATTGTCGGATATCGCCATCTCGCACCATTTGGTGGCTGCCTCATCCGATTTAATAGAGAAAGATGATGGAGATTTTATATTTTAAGAGAGGAAAACATGAACACAAACAACCACCCAGGAACAACAGACAGAAAAAAAATCCTGTTATTGCTTTTACCTTTCTGGACTCCGTTGATTCCTCCTATGGGCATATCCTGTTTGAAAGGCTTTTTACAGAAACACGGTTACAATGTTAAAACTATAGATGCCAACATCGAAGCCGGATTCAGGGAAATCAACGACAACTATTTTAAGAAACTGGAAAGTGCTGTACCTGGCGACCACAGGGGAAACCTCCTAAATATCGGTATTGATGTGCTGCAGGGCCATATGACCGCTCACCTCCATCGTGAACGGGATAATGAAGCCCGCTATATCGAACTGGTTAAATCCTTAATTTATAAAACCTTTTACTCTGTTGCCAAGGACTCCCTGGTAAGGGAACTGAATGCAATCCTGGACACCTTTTTCCTTCAATTGGAAACATATATGTTAGATATACTTGAAAAAGAACAACCCCATGTGTTGGGTTTATCGACATTCAAAGGGATTCTTGCCTCGTCTCTTTTTGCCTTTAAGCTAGCCAAAGAAAAATATCCCTTGCTTTTAACCGTCATGGGCGGCGGTATTTTTGCCGACCAATTGGCAATGGGGTCCCCCAATTTCGATTACTTCATCGAAAATACCCCTTATATCGATAAAATTATCATCGGGGAGGGGGAACTCCTCTTATTGAAATTGCTTCAAGGAGAAGTACCCGCACATGAAAAAGTACTTACATCACAAGATATGAACTGCGGCGTAATGGACCTTTCTACCGCAGACCTGCCGGATTTTTCAGACCTGCAAATGAAATATTATCCCAATATGGCGTCCTACACATCCCGAAGTTGTCCCTTCCAGTGCAATTTTTGCTCAGAAACAATTAATTGGGGTACTTATCGCAAAAAAAAAGCCAAACAGGTAGTTCGGGAATTGACACAATTGTATGAACAGGGACAGTGTCAACTGTTCCTGTTGAGCGATTCGCTGTTGAATCCCATCATTAGCGAACTGGCCAGGGAGTTCCTGACCTCGGATATAGCACTTTACTGGGATGGTTATCTCAGGGTGGATCGTAAGGTGTGCAACCCTGAAAACACATTCATGTGGCGGCGCGGAGGTTTCTACAGGGCCAGGTTAGGCATAGAAAGTGGTTCGTCAAAAGTATTAGAAGCAATGAATAAAGAGATTACCCCGCAACAAATTAAAACCGCTGTCTCAAACCTTGCCCAGGCCGGGATCAAAACCACCACTTACTGGGTCATCGGTTTCCCCGGAGAAACCGAAGAAGACTTCTTACAAACCCTGGACCTTATCGAATCCTTAAAAAACGATATCTATGAAGTGGATTGCAATCCTTTCAGGTTCCATCTCAGCGGCCAGGTTAAATCTTTGCAATGGAGAGAGAAAAAAATTGCCCGCCTTTACCCGAAATGGGCCAGGGAATTTCTGCTAATGGAAACATGGTTTATAGATAATGCTAATCCTTCCCGGGAAGACATATACCGGCGGGTAAACCGCTTCCTGGAACACTGCAAAAAACTGGGAATACCCAATCCCTATTCGCTGGATGAAATTTGCAAGGCAGATGAGCGCTGGCAAAAATTGCACAAAAACGCCGTACCACCGCTGCTGGACCTGCAGCAAGGAAGTGCATACATTAATGAATGCAAACACTTAAAAAAACTACAGACCGCTGTAGATATGTTCCAGAAGGAAGAGGATGACGATTTTGATTTCATTTAACGTTAACCCGGATATAAGCCGCTTATAGGAGAATATTAAAAATGGCCCCCAGGAAAATTGCGTCGCAAATTGCCGCCGTTCAGTACGATAAAGAAGGCAATTACTGGTTGAAAAAAATGACCGGTGATTTTGAAAAAACAGTGTTTCCATATTCCTCCCAGCACCGTAATACAAAAAACACGGGCATTGAGACCTTTATGCTCCGGTTTCCCCAGGATTTGTTCGCAAAATTGACAAAAGTAATGAATCATTCCGACCCCAGGTTGCACATGATTCTTACCGCAGGACTGGTTTTACTGCTCAATAAATACACCGGCAGCAGAGACATCCTGTTGGGAACCACTATTTACCGCCAGGAAACAACCGAAGGGGAATTTATCAACACCCTCCTGCCCTTGCGAAGCCAGGTGGATGAACATATGATGTTTAAGGATTTACTGCTGCAGGTTAGACAATCCATGGTAGAAGCTGTAAAAAACCAAAATTACCCGATGGAAACATTGATATACCAGTTGGGACTTTCATTTTCCAGGGAGGAGTTTCCACTTTTCGGTACAGCCATTTTGCTCGATAATATTCATGATAAAAGATATATCTCTCATATCTACCTGGATATGCTTTTTTTGTTTCGCAGGGAAGAGGCGTATATCGAAGCCCAGGTGGAATATAACAAGCACCTGTATACAAAAGAGGCAGTAGAACGTATAAGTGCTCATTTTACCCGGCTGTTGAACAAAATCATCTCCGACGTACAGGTACAAATGTCAACCGTATCTCCCCTTTCACTGCAAGAGAGGAAGCTGTTATTGGAGGAATTCAATGGCAGTGAAGTGCCGTGGCCCCAGGACAAAACCCTACACGTTTTATTCGAGGAACAGGTAGAAAAAAGTCCCCTGGCAACCGCCCTTGTGTACACAGGTGTCCAAACAAACGGCACAACCACAGAGATGCACCTTACCTATGGGGTGTTGAATCAAAGGAGCAACCGGTTGGCACGCTTGTTGAGAGATAAAGGAGTAGACAGGAATGTTATTGTCACTCTCCTGCTGGATCGCTCGTTGGAGATGGTAACGGCGATGTTGGCAGTCCTAAAGGCCGGGGGTGCCTATTTGCCCTTGCTGCCTGACACCCCCATGGGCCGCATTAAATCCATCCTGGCTAACAGTAATTCAAACCTTCTTTTGACTGACGGATCATGCCCGTTGGAAGAGGTGACGGTGGATATTCCGGGTAACGTCACAATTCTCCACCTGCCAGCAGCATACACGGACAAAGACAAGGTTGATAGCGGGCCCGCTAATAATGCTGAACCGAGAGACCTGGTGTATGTAATTTATACATCAGGCTCCACAGGAAATCCCAAAGGCGTTATGGTGGAACATCGAAGCGCAGTCAACGTGGTTCTATGGTTCAACAGGCAGTATGCCGTGAAGAACCGAACATATGTTTTACAAATGTCCGATTTCATATTTGATGCCAGTGTTAATCAAATTTTCGGTACCTTATTGCACGGTGGGACCCTGTTCCTAATCTTAAAAGAATATCTTACTGATATCCAATGGCTTCGCCGCCATATCGACACACGGCAAATTAACCTGATTAATTTCGTACCTCTCCTTTTAAAAGAATTGCTTTGTGGAAAGCCACCATTAACAAGTTTACATACAGTTATCTCCGGGGCTGATAGCCTGGAGGAGGAGATGAAAAACGAAATCATTGGGAACGGTTATACCCTCTACAACCATTACGGTCCCACCGAGGCCACCATCGATGTACTGGCAGCAGCATGCCCTAATAAAGAGGTGGTACTGGGAAAACCAATTTCCAATGTCAGGTGTTACGTACTGGATAAATACGATCAACTGATACCTCCGGGAGGAATTGGTGAACTCTGCGCTGCCGGGGCCGGTTTGGCCAGGGGATACCTTAACGACCCCCAATTGACTCACGACAAATTTGTGCTCAATCCTTTTGAACAGGCACAACTAATGTACAGGACCGGTGACCTTGTTCAGTGGTTGCCCGACGGTAATGTTCGTTTTCTAGGCAGAATCGACCAGCAGGTTAAGATCAGGGGATTTCGCATCGAACTGGCGGAAATCGAAAGCAGTTTACTTACCCATCCCTGCGTTAAAGAAGCCCTGGTCATACCCATGGAAGATGAAAGAGGGAATAAATTGTTATGTGCCTATTTTGTTGCGAACGATTCCCCTGGGGAGGATACCCCACCTGCTGCCGTGGAACTGGTGAAATATTTGTCCGATCGCTTACCCCTATATATGATCCCCACATATATTATAAGGATAGATGCCGTGCCTGTAACCCCAACGGGGAAAGTAGACCGTAAAGCCCTGCCGCCGCCCATCCTGAACAGCAGTATGGAATATATCCCCCCCAGGGACCAAATAGAAAAAAAATTGCAAGAAATATGGTCGGAAGTACTGGCAGTCGCAAATGAATCAATCAGTATTGATGCCGACTTTTTCCAGTTGGGCGGCCACTCGTTAAAAGCCACCATTTTGATCGCCAGGATTCATAAAGAATTAGAGGTGAAACTGCCACTGGCAGAAATATTTAAAACTCCCAGCATAAGAGAACTGGCTGTATATATAAAAAACCAAAAAAAAGATAAATATGCCTCTATAGAACCAACAGAAAAAAGGGATTATTACCAACTATCCGCTGCCCAGAAGCGATTGTATATTCTTCAACAACTGGAATCCGATAATATCAGCTATAACATACCCCATATCATCCCATTGGAAGAATATATTGACAGAGAGAGACTGGAAAATACATTTAAAAAAATTATTTCCCGTCATGAAAGTTTGCGAACCTCATTTGAAATAGTAGACCAGAACCCGATTCAGCGGATACACCAGGAGGCAGACTTATCACTTGAATATATAGAGTATGATGAAACCACAGCCCTTGAGGGAGAAGATATTATTGAAAAGCTGACCTGTACTTTTGATCTAAGTAAGGCTCCTCTTTTGAGGGTGTACCTCTTGACGGCTGCCCCTTCCCGGTATCTCCTATTTTTAGATATTCACCATATTGTTACGGATGGTACATCTCAATATCTATTAACGAAGAATTTCATGGCATTGTATTCGGAAGAAGAATTACCACCCATCAGGATCCATTACAAAGATTTTTCCCAATGGCAGAACCATCAAAAGCAGCAAGAAAACCTGGCAAGGCAGGAAAACTTTTGGATGCGAAAATTCTCCGGTGACACTCCACCGGTTCTGAACCTGCCGACGGATTACCCACGTCCATTGATTCAGAGTTTTGAAGGGAAGCGGGTAAATTTTATGTTGGATGAAAGGAGTACCCAAACACTGCGAAATATTGCTGTAGGAGCAGGTGCCACGTTGTTTATATCTTTTCTCTCCATTTATACTTTTTTGCTTTCCCGGCTGAGCAGTCAGGAAGATATAATCGTGGGCATTCCAGTGGAAGGCCGGCGGCATGCCGACCTCGAGCAAATCGTCGGTATGTTTGTCAACACCCTGGCGCTGAGGAATTTCCCCATCGGTGAGAAAACCTTTGCAGAATTTTTAGTAGAAGTGAAAGAGTGTACCTTAGCAGCCATTGATAACCAGGAGTATCAATTTGAAGACCTGGTGGAGAAGGTGTCGGTTCAGCGGGATGCCGGTCGTAACCCGTTATTTGATGTGATGCTCAATGCATTGAATCAATCCCAATATGAAGGTGATATACCCCCTGAAATTAACACGGAGAAATACCATCATCAAAAAGGAGTCTCAAAGTTTGATATGAGTTGGGTTGTGATTGATTTTGCAGAAAAGCTGTTGGTGGGCATCGAATATAGTTCTCGGTTGTTTAACCCGGCTACCATCGAAAGATTTATAAGATATTTCAAACAGGTATTAGAAGTATTAAACGGTGGTGAGGAGATAAGATTATCTGAGATAGAGATCATCCCTGGAGAAGAGAAGCAGCAAATTTTATTTGGATTCAATGATACCGATACCAGTTTTGAATATGCTGGTGATCAAACCATTCACCGGTTATTTGTAGAACAAGCAGCCAGGACCCCGGGCCATATTGCCGTTATCGGGCAAAGCCTACAGTGCATAGCACCCGGCGAGGAGAGCCTTACACCGTACGGTGTGCTCAATGCGCTCTCTTACCGGGAATTGGATAAAAAATCCCATCAATTGGCATATTTTTTAAAAGAGCAGGGTGTCCAACCCGATACGGCAGTGGGTATCATGGTGGAACGCTCCATCGAGATGATTGTAGGTATAATAGGGATATTAAAAGCTGGCGGCGCCTATTTACCGATTGAACCAGGATATCCTCCAGAACGCATTAATTATATGTTATTCGACAGCCAGGCAAAAATTCTTTTAACCACCAAAAATATTTCAAAACCCATCAATTTAGATAAAGAAATGATTTGTTTGGATTCCTCATTGCCGCAGGCGTCATTAAATTTGTCCGAAGCACGCCATCCTGACTTCCCAACTTCCCAGCTTCCCAGTTTCCCAGCTTTCCTCCCTTCCAACCTGGCCTACATCATTTATACCTCTGGTTCCACCGGTAAACCTAAAGGAGTAATGGTAGAACATCGAAATGCAGTAAATGTCGTTTGTTGGTTCAGTAGAAGCTACCTTATGCAACAAAATACCACCCATGTGCTGATGATGTCCGATTATACCTTTGATCCCAGCGTAAACCAGGTCTTTGGCACATTACTTCATGGGGGTGTCCTTTTCATTATGCATAAAGAGTTGATTATGAATCGTGAAACACTGCGGCAATACATCGACAGGCATCAAATCCATGTGATCAATTTTGTCCCAACATTACTCAACGAACTTTTGGCTGAGGGAAAGAGATTAGAAAGCATAAGGGTGGTACTCTCCGGCGGTGAGCGACTGGAGGATAGGGTTAAACATAACATTATCGGAAAAGGCTATGCGTTATACAATCAATATGGCCCCACGGAAACCACCATCGATGCACTGGTGGAAAAATGTTCAAAAGAAAAAGTCACATTGGGTAAACCCATAGCCAACACCAGATGTTATATTGTTGATAAGTACAATCATCTGATGCCGGTTGGAATTCCAGGAGAACTCTATGTGGGCGGCGGCGGAGTGTCAAGGGGTTATTTAAACCAACCAGGGTTAACCGCAGAAAAATTTTGCCTCTGGCAGCCAGGGGACGAGAGCATTGCGCATGGAGCATGGCGCATAGCGTATGGGGCAAAGCACTTTGCCATTTTAGGCTCCCCTCGCCGAGGGGCTCCTGAACCCACCACTCTCCGCAAAAACTTTTTACTAAAGGGGACAAGGGGACTTGCCCCCTTGCTAAGAAGAAAAAAAGTCCCAGGCAAAAGAATCTACTTACATATGTCCTATATGTCCTATATTTACCGTACCGGTGACCTGGCAAAATGGTTGGTTGATGGAAATATCGAATTCCTTGGCCGAATGGATCATCAAATCAAAATCCGCGGCTTTCGCATCGAAGTAGGAGAAATCGAAAGTCAATTATCGAAACACCCTGGAGTTAAAAAGGCCCTGGTTCTAGCCAACGGAGATGCTGATGATAAATATCTTTGCGCTTATATCCTTTCCAACAGTGCAGAAGCTTTTGACAAATCATCCTCAATTTCTTCGGAATTAAGACAGTATCTATTACAATCACTGCCGGATTACATGATACCCTCCTATTTTGTGTACCTGGAAAAAATCCCTATGGCTCCCAGCGGTAAAATCGATCGAAAAGCACTGCCGAAACCCGAACCGGAAGTTGGACAAGACCATATCGCCCCCAGGGACACGGTTGAAAAGAGATTGGCAGAGCTGTGGTCTGAAGTCTTAGGAATAGAAAAAAATGTAATCGGCATCAATGATGACTTTTTTGAATTGAGTGGCCATTCATTAAAAGCCATCATCATGGCAACGAAAATACATAAAGAATTCAACGTAAGAGTGTCACTGGCACAGATATTTAGAACCTCCACCATAAGAGGACTCTCAGGAACGATCATGGGAACCGCAGAAAATAAATTTATCGCAATAGCAAAATCTGCCGAAAAAGAGTATTATAACCTGTCTTCAGCTCAAATGCGCTTATACATCTTACACCAATTGCAGGAAAACAAAACCAGCTTCAATATGTCCTACATACATATCGTAGAAGGAGAACTGGAAAGGAAACAATTAGAAAAAGCGGCAAAGAAGTTGATCGAACGGCATGAAAGTTTAAGAACATCTTTTGAGTTGATAGAAGGTGAGCCCGTACAGAGGATACATGATGAGGTGGAATTTGGCCTTGATTTTTTTGATTTACAGGATGTTGGTGATAACGAAGTGGTTATAAAGCAGCTCACTGTTCCTTTTGATCTGGCCCAGGCATCATTGATGCGGGTAGGAATAATAAAACAAAGTGAAAAAAGACACCTGTTGGTCTGGAACCTCCATCACATCATCGTTGATGGTATCTCAATGGAAATACTAGTAAAAGATTTTATCGCCTTGTACTTGGGCAACCCATTACCTGCCCTTCGATTGCAGTACAAAGACTATTCTCAATGGCAGAGAACACCAAAACAAGAAAAAGTAAGACGCTCCCATGAACAATATTGGGCGGAGCAATTTAAAGGAAAGATACCCCAATTGAACTTACCCACTGATTACCCGAGACCACCGCAGCAGGGCACTGAAGGAAACCGGCTTTTTTTTACATTGAACAAAAAGCAAACCAGCTTAATAAAAGAATTTACCAGGAGGTATGAAGTGACCCTTTTTATGTTTCTCCTGGCAGTATTAAATGTGTTATTCTCAAAACTCAGCGGGCAAGAAGATATTGTGATCGGAACATCGGTGAGTGGACGCCAGCATGCTGATTTAGAGAATATTGTCGGGTTCTTTGTCAATGCACTTCCCATGAGAAACTACCCTTCAGGACAAAAAACCTTCAATCAATTCCTTGAAGAAATAAAAAAAAGAGCTGTAGACACCTTTGAGAACCAGGATTACCCTTTTGAATCACTGGTGGATAAACTAGATATACCCAGGAATTCCAGTCGGAATCCCTTATTTGATGTCCTGTTTGCGTTCCAGAATGTTGGCCTGCATTCAGTAAAAATACCTGAAATCAAAACCACTAATTTGAAAATACTTCCTTACCCCTCAAATAGGAGAATAACGAAGTATGATATCACTTTGCTTGCTAGGGAATCAAGGGATACCCTATCGGTCACCATTCTCTATTCCATAAAGCTGTTTAAAGAAGAGACAATAAAAAAATATATCAATTATTTCCAACAGGTTATCTCCGGAGTCCTGGAAAATCCCCATAAAGAACTGTCAAGATTAGAAATCCTGGAAAATGAAGAAAAATACAGATTAATTAAAAATATCAGGGCAGAACAAAGAAAAAGCTTTATTCAAGATGAACCAATAGACATCCGGGAAAACGAAAAAGAAACAATTTCAATATCCGCGGATTTTGATTTTTAATTGATCAACATTAGAACATTACTATAAAACCATAAAACCTGGTGGCATAATCAAATGAAAATTAAAGGAGGTAGCCGATGGACAAAACCATCGATTGTTTACTCATTGGTCATAATGAAATGAGCTTTCCCGAATACGAAAAAAAAGTCAGGGAAATGGGGAAAAATTCCGGGGCATACCGGGATTTGAATTTAAGCTTTCTTACCTACGATAATACCCCCTACCACGCTGCGGAAATTTTTAACCTCTTTTGTTACCATACCATTGAGCCAGGGGAGGGGAACAATTTTTTAAGCCTGGGAAGAACCTTCAATGCTGCCATCTCTTACCTGGGAACCTATCTGCATAACAGGGGACTCACCTTTGATTTTGTGAATTCCTTCCAGGAAGAGAAAGACCAACTGGCCAAAAAATTGGCCAAGGAAAATATCCTTACAATTGCAATTATCACCACCCTTTATGTATCTCCACTACCCATCATTGAAATTATGGAATTTATTAAAACCTACAATCAAAGCGCCCACATCATCATCGGGGGGCCCTTTATATCTACCCAGGTGCAAAGCCTGGGAGAGGATGACCTGGATATCCTATTAAAATCAACACTGGGAGCAGATTTCTACGTGAATAGTTCCCAGGGAGAAAACACATTGGTCAACATTATTCAAGCCCTAAAAAAGAATTTACCCCTTAAGCAAATAAACAGTATTTATTATAAAACCAGCAGCGGATACACGGCCACTCCTATTTGGCAAGAAAACAATCAGTTGTCGGAAAATATGGTAAATTGGGATTTATTCGCCCCCGCCTTAGAAAAGGGAAAATATATGAATGTGAACATCAGGACATCAATCTCCTGCCCATTCTCCTGCGCTTTCTGCGGATACCCGGAACACGCCGGGAAATTCCAGACAGCTGAGTTAGAAGCCCTCGAAGAAGAACTCAACCGGCTGCACCAAATAAAAAAAGTAAAATATATCCATTTCATTGATGATACCTTTAATGTACCAGCCAAACGATTTAAAGAAAGCCTCAAGATGATGATAAAAAATAAATACCATTTAAAATGGTACTCCTATTTTAGAGCCCAGTATGCGGATAAGGAAATGGTAGAAATCATGAAAGAAAGTGGATGTGAAGGGGTCTACCTGGGATTGGAATCCGGAAACAACCAGGTTCTTAAAAACATGAACAAATCCGTCACCAGGGAAGAATACCTTGAAGGTACGGCGTTACTCAAAGAGTATGGAATCGTAACCCATGGCAATTTTATCATGGGTTTTCCCGGGGAAACCCATGAAACTGTTCAGGACACCATTGACCTCATTGAAAAAAGCGGAATCGATTTTTATAGGGTGCAGTTGTGGTATTGCCAAATGATTACTCCCATTTATAAGCAAAAGGAAAAATATAAAATAAAGGGTGAAAATTTTGAATGGAATCATGCCACAATGGACTCAAAAACAGCCAGCAACCTGGTAGAAAAAATCTTTTTATCCATTGAGAATCCCATCTGGGTACCTCAATATAATTTTAATTATCATAGTATCTGGCACTTAATCCACATGGGTATGAGCATGGACCAGGTAAAAAGCTTTTTAAAGGCCTTTAACAGGGGGATAAAAGAAAAATTATTAAATCCATCTGCCAGGGAGATG
>Ga0055447_10000003_pt1 | contig 22745 bp, 11 predicted proteins | sample China_Galinas_Co_3_FD_57743 | JGI IMG/M metagenome (GOLD analysis project Ga0055447, IMG submission 57743) | Wetland microbial communities from San Francisco Bay, California, USA, that impact long-term carbon sequestration - China_Galinas_CordC_D2 | ecosystem: Environmental > Aquatic > Marine >... | reverse complement strand
GTAAGGAACTCTCATCCTCTACCTCCTGCCGGTTTTAATCGGCGCTTTCTGCCTGTCCCCCCTTTTAAATGCAATAGAAGCCTCACCAAACGTTTGGTTGAATTCACCGAATATTTGGTGGTTTTCACCAGGTGATTGGTGAATTTTACCAAATGCAATAGAAGCGTGCTCTTGCGTTTGGCGAATTTTACCAAATACAATAGAAGCGTGCTCTTGCATTTGGTGAATTTTAACAAATACAATAGAAGCGCACTCAAAGGTTTGGTGGCCTTCACCAAATATTTGGTGAATTTTACCAAATGCAATAAAAGCGTGCTCAAAGGTTCGGTGAATTTCCTCAAACTCCCGGCGACCAATGAGAACCGGCACAAACAAATTGCGCAGCTAATGAGGTCAGCGCGCCGCGGAGGAGACGGGATCAGGTGATTTATTTGGTGATTTCGTCTATCACCTGTAAATACTTCCCGGCAATACGTTCGATGGTTTCCGGTTTAAATAATGATTTTCGATACTCCCACCTGATTTCGATACCGTTTTTATATTCGGTAACATACAAGACCAGCTTGAATTTCACCTCCCCTGATTCCCCGATGTGAAAGGATTCCAAAGAATCCAATTACATGTCCCTGGAGATATCCTGCATGTTGAGCAGGTTAAAGGCAATGGAAACATTAGGAAAAGGGATTTGCATTTCTTCCAATACCAGTTCAAGGGGATAATTTTGATACCGAAAGGCTTCCAGGACATTTTTGCTCACCCCGGACAGCAGCGCTTCAAAATCCGCTTCAATATCCACCGGTATTTTCACGATAACCGGGTTAATAAAATATCCTACAATTTTATGCAGCGACGGATGATCCCTGCTGGCACTAATGATAATAGTAACAATTTCCTCTTCACCGGAAAGTTATGCCAATAATATATTAAACATGGTAAACAACAGGGCAAACAAGGTGGTATTATTTTTTTCGGCTAATTGATGCAGCCGGTTTTTCATATCGCCGGCCACCACGCACCGGTAACTGGCCCCGGTTCTGTCTCCCGGTTCTCCACTGTGATAATAGGGAAGTTTGAGTTCCGGGAATCGCTGTTTTATTACCTTTTTCCAATAAGAAAGCGCCTTTTGTTTAAGTTCCGGGTCCCGGATCCGGCGGTTATGCCAACCGGCGAAATCTTTGTACCGGTATCGTATCTGCCCTGGTCCCGGTTCACTGCCGTTGGTATAGTCCCGGTAAAACCGGTTAAACTCGCTTCTTAATATCTCCATGGACCAACCATCGGAAATAATATGGAAAGGAATAAAGGGTGCCAGGTAAATTATTGCTGTAAGGGTAAATATTTACCTGGTCCCATCTATCCCAAATTCTGAACAAAATGGCAAATAAATTACCTGCCCATTATTTTTTAGAAACAGTTGAAAAATCCGCTTAACTGGAATATAATACAATTATGAGCAGCATTAAAAAAATGAAGGCCAGGATGAATTCAGACACAAACGGGGAGACAGCCAGCCTTCAAACCAGGAAAAATAAAACCGACTATGATTCCGCCTGGAAAGAGGTCATTGAAGGACTCTTTGAGCCCTTTACCGGGTTTTTCTTTCCCGATATCCATCAAGATATCGATTTTTCCAAAGGTATCGAAATCCTGGACAGTGAATTAAGAGATATCACTCCCTATGGAAACGTCGGCAAGAGATACGCCGGTGAATTGGTAAAAGTGCATCTAAAAGACGGTTCAATGGCATGCGTTTGGGTATTTATCCATATCGAAGTGCAGGGCAAAAAAGAAAAGAAAGGTCTATTCCCGGAACGGGCGTATATTTACAACTATAGAATTTATGACAAAAACATCGAAAAAGGAGTCAAAGTCATCAGTGTTGCTATTTTAACCGATGAAGATGAAAATTACCGGCCGGATGAATACCTGATTCAACAGTGGGGGTTTGAACTGCGGATGAAAATCCCCATGATGAAGATCATTGACTTTAAGAATAAAAAGGAACTGAGAGAAAAAAAACCAGGGTCAGGCAAATTAATATTCATAGAATTTTTATTGACAAAAAGAGATAAACGTACTATATTATAATTTCTAGCGAAATGTAGAGAATGAATGGTTCAGGTTGAACCGGTTGGAATTGCAATGATATCGGATTTTGTTCTTTGACTGATTTTTATGTATTTTCAGGTTAAGGCAATGTCATTAAATTTGGTATCAAAATCGGAATCGAAACCCGCTGAGAAGGTAAGAAAATGAATAGGCATATAGAACTTTCCCAGGATGGAGATAGGGTTTTTTTATTTGTAAATTGAAAAATATTTTTTTAAAGATAGAAGTGAAGAGAAAAAATGGCGAGAGACAATCCTTTTACCAGGCAAAGAAATCCTACCTTTTCTTATCTTCCTTTCCTGCCCAGGCTGATAAAATAAATGGTGCGAACCAAAATAACAATAACCGTTTCGGCCAACAGCAGGTAAATGGCAATATCCAGGCGGTTGGCAACACTAAGAATCATTACCAACAGCAGCATCAGGGCCCGTGCTTCCCCGGTTTGTCCTTTTTCTTTACGCTGCAAATAACTGTTGGTAAGATAGAAAAGATTAACCTGTAACAGGTAAAGGCCGGCAGCCAGGAATCCCAGGATTAAGAGATTTTGGTTTTCAGACGCCCTATAAACACCCACGGAAATTCCTATTATCATGGTAAAGTCCATGATACGGTCCAGGAAGATGTCCAGGTGTGAGCCAAATTCGCTGCACATATTTTTAGAGCGAGCCAGCATGCCATCGGCACAATCCACTATAGATGAAAGTTGAATACCCACTCCCCCCAGGATAAAATAAATATATTGGCCCCGGGTAAGGAAAAAGGCACCCAAAAGCCCCAGGAAAAATGAACAAAATGTAAGTCCATTGGGGGTAATGCGGGTACGATATACCAAACGTACAATAAGGGAGGCTAAGGGCCGATTCAAATACCGTTCAACCTTTATGATCTTGTTCAAAAACGTACTGTCAGGCTTCTTCAATGATTCCCGGTAATTAAAACCATTGCCGCCGACACTTCTTACATCATTATTATCCTTTGTTATTTGCACCTAACCTATATATCAATAAAATGTGATAAAGTCAAATTTTTTTATTTGAAAAATTTATGATATAATTTAAAATGCTGGAAAAAATAAACATCCTGGACCACGGACGATATGAAGAAAAAGTAAAAATATTAAAGAATATCCTCATCAGTATAGGATTCTCCATTTTTCTTTTTGCTATCACCTTTGTTCTCTATTTGAATTTTTCCTATATGGGTGTCAGAAATAAAGAAATTGAAGCCATCATCTTTAGCAATTTCAAAGGGCTGCTGGTATTGATTAATCTCAAAATCCTGGTGGTCTATATTGTTATCGGACTCTTCATCGGTGGTTTTTCATGGCTCTTAAAAATAAAGAAAAAACGGTATATTTTGCTTTTTAATATGTTTTTCTGGTTTATGTTTTGGATTCGGGGCATCAAATGTTACCCGCAAATGTATATGGAGCAGCTTTATCGAAAAGGCGGCCTATTGAAGTATTTCCAGGTTTTAATCACGGATTTCACCCCGATTATCCTTATATATATAATATTTATTGTGACGATTCTTGCCGTCTCCATCATCAACAAACGGGTGCCGGCCGCCTTTTTTATACTACTGTTCTGTTTATTGATGGTGATTAAATTAGATGTTTCACCCATCGATCATAAAAAAAATGAAAATCCGCGCCCCGCACCCAATGTATTGATCTTTGCCACGGATTCGCTGCGGCCGCAAAGTATTTCTTATAACGGGTATTTTAGAAAAACCCCTAACATCGATGGATTATTTTCCCAAGGTATTAATTTTTTGAATGCCAAATCTTCCCTGGCCCGGACCCTGCCCTCATGGACGTCTATCTTAACCTCTATGTTCCCCCCGGACCACCGGATACGGCATATGTTCCCTCCCCAAAAAGATTTGCAAAAGAAATGGGTAACCCTTATCGACGTTTTGAATAAGCATGATTATTATACGGCAGTGATCAGTGATTTTGCCGGAGATATGTTCTCCAGTATTGATTATGGTTTCCAGGAAATCAATGTGCCTGAAATCCATATCCGCAATGTATTAAAACAACGAAGCCAGGAATTTCATTATTTTCTATTGGGATTTATTCTCAATCCGCCCGGGCGAATGTTGTTCCCGGAAATAGCAGGAATGTCCTTAAATAAAGACCCCTGGTATTTAACCGCCGCCGCTAAAAATCCATCAAAAAATCCATTAAAAAAAACAAACCCTTTTTTATCGTCTACTTCAGTTCCAATAATCACTTTCCTTATGTCACCAAATATCCCTATTATAAGACCTATACCCCCAAAAATTACTATGGAAGACACAAATATGGGTTAAGCTCCGAAGTGTTAGCGTCATTCCTGGAAGAAATGCCGGCAAAAAATGAAGTCCAATATGTGATCAGTCATTATGACAACGCGGTAAAACTTTTTGATGACAACCTGGGAAAGATGTTAAGCTTTTTAAAAAAATGCCAGGTTGAAAAAAATACCATTATAATCATTATGTCCGATCATGGTGAAAGTTTGTACGAAGGAAATTACGGTTTGGGTCACGGTGACCATTTACTGGGGCCCTATTCCAATAATATGGTGTTAGGTATTTATTCCCCCTTTGAAAATTTCAAGGGACGGCGCATCGTAAAAACTGTCCGGGACATTGATATTGCCCCGACCCTCCTGGATTTGTTAAACATGAAAATCCCGGATTCCTTTCGGGGATATTCACTGGTACCGGTCATGCGCGGGGCTGATTTCCCCGGTTACCCGGCCTACATGGAAACCGGACTCTGGCACACCCCCACTACACCCTTTATCGATGATAAAACCAGGCTCCCCTACCCCCATATCATTCAAATACTGGGAATTCAAATGCCCTCCGGTTGGATTTACCTGAAAGAAAAATATGACCACCGGGTGAATCAGGCCAAATATAAAGCCCTGCAATTGAATGAAAAAAAATATATTTATATGCCCGGTAACTCCTCCTATCGAGAAGAATTCCTAATCCATGAAAAACCCATCGACAAAGAAGAGATCAATGATCCGCAATTTTTATCTTTTAAGCAGCGGATGGTGGACATGTTCAAAGAGAAGTTTTACATCGATGAAAATGGTTTTATCCGGGAGTATGAAACCGATATTGCCCCCCATAGTCGATAAATTCTCTCCCCCCAGGCACCTGCCCGAGACCAGGAAATTATAAACGATAAATTATAATTTATCACTAACAATTTATAATTAAAATGAATTCTCAGACAGCCTCCCGGGTGATTCATTTTAAACCACAGCACCCCAGGGAGACAGGAAAAGTTACATATTATAACGAAAATTGTTGCGCTGCAGCGCTGTTTAAAATCTTCACAATAACGGATTCAAATGAACATAAAATTCACAAAAAATGGCGTTGGATAAGCCTAACAATTCCAGCGTTAAAAAAATACACTTCTGCCAAAAATAGATAACCCATGAGGACAAAACGTTTTGTGCTTGTTCAGCCAATGCCGGATGAGATAATTCAGAAGAAAGAGGTTTTAGATTTTTAAATATTGGAGGTTAAAGAAGTAAATTATGCTGCTTTTTTACACAGATAATAACTAATTTCAAAAAGAAGTGTGAAAATAAATATCTAATTTTTTTTTAGGGGGGATTCTCTTCGTGTACACTTCCCTTTTAAGTCCTGCAACAATTTTGCGTATTTTAAAAACTGCGGTTTTATGTTATTTTTAAACCTTACAGAAAACTGTTACCAGGCTGTAGAAATTTTCAATGCTTTCTAAGCAGTCAGCTTGAATTTTAATTGTTTTATTTAGAAACTTAACGATTTGTTAAGTGTTCCAAACTAAACCCTAAAGGCGGCAGCTTACGCGATTTTCTTACATTATTCCAGAATAATAATATCAATTTAATGAATGAGTCGATAAAAATAAAAATGACAAGACTATTGTCACAATGGCATCTTTCTCATGCCCCTGTGGCTAAAAAGATTAAAAGGAGAAAAAAATGAATGAAACCAAACAAACCTGCGGTATCTGTGTACTGCACTCAAACGTACCCGGTGTTGAAATCAATGATAAAGGAGTTTGCTCTTTTTGCGCTAATTTTAAAAAATTTGAGCAGCATCAGCCAAAAATGAGGAGTTATTTGCTGCAAGAAATGGAAAATTTGTTTGAAAAAGCGAAAAGTAAGGACAGACCGTATCATGCCCTCGTGCTTTTTAGCGGCGGCAAAGACAGTACCGTTTTACTAAAAATGGCGAAAGAAAAATATAACCTGAGAACCCTGGCCATCTCTATTATGCATCCCCTTGTTAATGAAGTGGCATCAAAAAATATGGAAAGCGTGGCCAATAGATTAAATATTGACCTGCTGAAAGTATTCCCGGATAATGAGGTTTTTAAACAAACGATTAAGCAGGGAATCTTAAATGGACCTAAATATGGTCTGGGTGAATTTTTTGGTTGCGATATTTGTACTTTTTTTCATTATTGGCTTCCCATCAAATATGCCATGGTCCTGGATATTCCCGTTATATTAGAAGGAAGCGACATTTCCCAGGCCGGTGAGATTACCTATTGGCAACCAGAGCGGGTGAAGGCAGAGGCTGCCCAGGGAAAGAAACCCTTTGGACAGGTGCATGACATTTTCGCCGATGTCTTACAGGAAAAATACAAGGGAAGCATTTACGAATACAATGAATCTGAGGTCCTCAGCGGTAAATATCCCACTATTATCTCGCCCTTTACTTTCATGGATTACGATTATCGTAAAAACTTCCAGGATATAGAAAATATGGGGATGGAGAGCCGCAAATTTCGTTCAATATATACCAATTGTTCGGCTATCCCGTTTTTTTCTTACTTTACCCTCAAACGATTCGGCTGTGTACCATATATAAAACATTATGCCGCTGAGATACGAATGGGCTATCCCAATTTGATGCAGCGCAGCGTGACCAACCAGGATGCAGGCGATGTGTTAAACAAAAATATGATAGAAACGTTAATGGAAGAATATAAAAATGTGGTGCTCTATGTCGGCAAAACCAGGCTTAACGCGGAAAATATCACCGAAGCGGAAGAAAAAAAATTAAGGGAGATGGCACCCAACTATCTAAAAATCTTCGGGGAAGAAGTTTGTGATGTTTTCCTTAGAGATGTCCTGCAGATGACAAAATTTTCGGATATTTTCGGGGTTGATTTTGATATCGTATCCACATGGCATGATGGGGAACAGCAGTAATTAAAACGGTTGCCCCCGGTTTTAAGTTAATAGACATACAAATGAGAATAGGATTAAAAAGGAAAAATAAAATAAAGAATTCCCAACTGTGGGGTATTTTCACAGCAATTTAATAAAAAAAATAGGTAGGTGACTAAAATGATTACATTAGGTTTAAATGGTGGGATCGATTTCCCATACGAGAATGAATTCAATTTCCAATCGGCTGATCTGCATGATGCAGCCGCGGCTTTACTTGTAGATGGACAAGTTGTCTCGGCCATTGAGGAAGAGAGACTAAACAGGATAAAGCACTCCAACAAAAGCTCAATCTATTCTGCAACTCAATTTATCCTGGAAACCGCAGGTTTCTCGATACAAGATGTAGACAAAATTTGTTACTATATGACCGAGGACATGTGTAACCAACTCTTAAAACTTGTAACTCCGAAAAACAAGTATGCTCCTATCCGTAAACGCCTTGCCCGGAAGTTTGCCGAACGGTTCGGCTGCGATATTAGTGAAGATAAAATCTATTTCGTTCCCCATCACATGGCACATGCAATAAGCACTTTTACAATGTCAGGTTTCGATGAAAGTCTTATACTGGCCGTAGATAAGAGTGGAGATGGTATCTCCGGTATAATCGCGGAGGCAAAAGACGGTATTATAAAACAATTGGATACCATTTCGCTAAAAAACTCCCTGGGAAGATTTTATACCGAGTTGATAGAATACCTGGGATTTACGCATTTTGATGAGTACAAAGTCATGGGACTGGCTCCTTACGGAGACCCGAAAACCTACAAGAAAATTTTTAATGCATTTTACCGTCTGCTTCCCAAGGGGCGATTCGAGATAAATAGCGACTATTACTATGTGCTAAACAACCTGGATGGTATTCCCCGGGAAAAGGGGGAGGAAATTACCCAGGTTCATAAGGACCTGGCGGCAAGTATCCAGGAATCGCTGGAAATAATGGTGTTCCATCTTCTTAAATTTTATAAAGATACTTATAATCCCAAAAAATTATGCCTGGCCGGGGGGGTTGCCCAGAACTGTACTCTTAACGGTAAAATCCTTTATTCCGGGATGTTTGAGGATGTTTTTGTTCAACCGGCGTCTTATGATGCCGGCACTGCCCTCGGGGCTGCCATACTCGGTTATTACGATGAAACAAAAAATAAGATCATTTCCAATTCCCGCCTGGAACAGGTTTATTGGGGCAGCGATATCGGACCCAATGAAAGTATCATGGAGACTTTAAAATGTTGGGAAACTTTTATCGATTATCAAAAAGCGGATAATATTGCCAGCGAAGCAGCAAAATTATTAGCAGACGGTGCTATCATCGGCTGGGTCCAGGGGAAATCGGAATTTGGCCCCAGGGCCCTGGGCAATAGAAGCATCCTGGGTGACCCGAGACCGCCGGAAAACAAAGATATTATCAATGCCATGGTCAAAAAAAGAGAAGCCTTCAGACCTTTCGCCCCCTCAATACTGGAAGAATATGTGGAGGAATATTATATCGTCCCGGGGAAATACAAAAAATTCCCCTTTATGACTTTTGTGCTGGATGTAAAAAAAGAGAAACAGGAAATCCTGGGAGCTGTGACTCATGTGGATGGTACCGCCAGGATTCAAACTGTTTCAAAAAAAACAAATCCGAAATTTTGGGAAGTGATCGATGAATTCAGGAAAATCACCGGTGTTCCCGTTCTCCTTAATACTTCATTTAACAATAATGTAGAGCCTATAGTCAATTCTATCGATGACGCGATTACATGTTTCTTGACCACCAAACTCCATTATCTAGTAGTAGGAGATTATTTAATTAAAAAGAAAGAGGTCCATCATTCCGCCTACCTGGAGACGGTTCTCTCCTTACCGCTGCATATCCAGTTCAATCATTCCAGGAAACCGGTTTCATTTAATAAATTTGAAGATATTTATGAAATCAGGGATAACTTTTTAAAGGGCAGAAGTGTTGACCTCGGCGGGGAAGTTGTTCTATTCCCCGATCTTTCATTTGGAGTGGTAAAATCAAAAATATCCGGGGATTTCTATTCGATCTTAACAAAGGTAGATGGTAAAAAATCCCTGGACCAATTAATTGACTCAAACCCTGCCGCCGACGCAGATAAAATAAAAGAGATTGTTGATGAGTTAATCAAGTTATGGACACTCCGTTTAATAAAAGTGAAACCAAAAAAGAAACCATAAAATGTTAGTTTTTTGTTCAAAAGAAGGAGGATAATTATGATCGTCAACCATGGAATTAATTATTTTGATGAACGATTTTTAATGTTCGTATTGGATCAAATGGCCTACAACTTCGAAAGAGATGGCAAAGATGTTATTCGGATGACCTTAGGAAAATCCGAATTACCCTTGCATCCTGATATCGTTCAAACCATTATTGATGCGATTAATGACTTTAAAAAAAATACGCTGGTCTTTCCAGGCGGTTTACCGGAATTAAAAGAGAAACTGGCCGAGTATTACAAGAACAAACACAACCTTGATATCTGCCCGGATAATGTGATCATTAGTGTGGGAACCAGCACCATTTTCAGGAATTTGTTCTACTTGTTTTTAGAGAAAGGAGCTGAAGTACTGCTGCCTATTCCTTATTATTCGTTGTACCACTTTTCCGCCCTATTAGCCCAGGCAAAAATAAGGTACTATAAAATTGATATGGATACGTTAGAATTGGATAAGGACTCCTTCAAAGAAAACTTCACTGAAAGGACAAAATTGGTGGTGATTAACAGCCCGGGTAATCCATTGGGAAATATCCTGACCAAAGAGGAATTGTATTTCATGGATTCTATCGTGGACGGCAGGGCACCCATTATCAATGATGAAGTATATGAGAATATCTGCTTTGACTGGCAGAGCCCTTCGGTTATGGAGTTGAAAGACACCAAATCCATGTTCATCACCACTAACAGTTTTTCCAAGGCTTATCGGATGTATTGCCGACGCGTGGGCTGGTGTATTGTGCCGGATGAGCTGGTCACTCCCATGACGGTTATCCAACATCATACTCTTTTAACGACTGATCCCATCTGCCAGTTTGGCGCCATAACCGCCCTGGACCACCAGGAAGAGGTGGATAATATTAGAAACCTGTACAAAAGTCGACGAGATTATACGATGGAGAGGTTCGCAGGTGTCGAGGATATTCGGGCGGTGCCATCTATAGGCAGCTTTTATATCACACTGGATTGTAAAAAATTTATGGAGAAAAAAGGAATTCGCACCAGTCTGGACCTGGCCACGAAAATAATGGAAGCAAAAAATGTAGCTACGGTCCCGGGTTCGGATTTCGGACTTCCCTATACGCTGAGACTATCATTTTCCTGCCATCGTTATAAGGAAGGTATCGATCACCTGTGGAATTTTTTCAATTCTTAATCATTTTACTCAAAAAGATACTTGTTATCCGTTATCCAACAACAAGTAGAAGACATTTTCCAGGGATTTTCCCAATAAGGCAAAGGAGAAGATTTAATCAATGAAAGACTCTAAAATTGATAAGAAAAATGTAGAAGACATGCTGGGACTGACATCAATGCAGGAAGGCATGCTTTTTCATTATTTATCCAACCCGGCATCGAAGCAATATTTCGAACAAATACGCCTGCAATTGTCGGGAAAAATTGACAGCCGGCACTTTAAAGAAGCATGGCGGATTGTGGCGCAAACCAATGAAATGCTGCACGCCGTTATCCGCTGGGAAAAACTACAAGAACCGGTACAAATCGTCTTAAAAAATAAAGAAATCCCCATCTTTGTGCATGATCTATCCGGCGAAAAAAAGGAAACCCAAAAGATATTACTGGATAACATCATCAAAGAGGATAAAAACAAACCCGTCGATTTGACCCGAGACCCGCTGCGTATCAATTTATGTATACTTAAAGACCATCAAAGTCAAATGATTATCACGTTTCATCATATATTGATCGACGGCTGGAGTACCGGGATTCTTTTAACAGGGTTCCTGGAGGCGATTAACCGGTTATTGAAAGGAGAAAAAATCGAACCGGTCCGCAAAACAAAATACAAAGAATTTTTTAAATGGTACCAGGGGTTCCAATCACAAAGCACACAGCAGCAGCAGGAATTCTGGAAAAATTACCTGGAAGGATTCGATACCCGGACACTGTTACCTTATGATAAAAACAAATTGACGGATATTCAACAGGTAAACACCCACAAGATTGAAATTTCTTCATCCCTTAAGGAGCAGTTGGAGCTGTGCGGCCGGGAGCATAATGTCACCATAGCAGCTTTATTATATACGGCCTGGGGGATTTTACTGCAAAAGTACAACAACTCCGATGATATTATTTTTGGCACCACCGTATCAGGTCGCACCCCGGTGCTGAAAGGAATTGATCAAATCGTGGGCTTATTCATAAATACCCTGCCCTTACGACTAAAAGCCGATAAAAACAATACCCTTTCGGAAATTTTGCATCTCATTGGAAATCACCTGGAAAAAAGAAATGAGTATGGGTACGAGCACAGCTCATTAACTACAATAAAGCAATTGACCGGCATTGGAAAGGACAGTAATCTATTCGATTCCATTATCGTTATCGATAATTATCCGTTGGACAACATATTAACGCAGCAAAACCTGACACAGCCCCCTGGAGACAGCCTGGTGATTGACTCCTATGATATCTTCGAAATGACCAATTTTGATTTAACCCTGCAAATAATGCTGATCGATATGGGCCATATGAGGGTGGATTTTCATTACAATGCCGATTTATTCCTGGCTGAAACCATCCAACGGATGGTCAATCATTATGTTAATATATTGAAAGGAATCATCAACAGCAGCGCTTCCGGTAAAATATCGCAAATGCGGATGCTGTCCCAGGAGGAGACAAAGCAGATTTTAGAGGGATTCAATAAGCCTTACATTGACTTCCGGGTGGATAAAACCATCCACGGGGTCATCGAGGCCCAGGCTGCCCAAATCCCGGACAACAGCGCAGTTCGATTCGAAGATCAATGGTTCACCTACCGGGAGTTCAATGAAAAAGCCAACCAATTGGCCCACCTGTTAAAGGAATATGGAGTTCGCGCCGGTTCGGATTCACGCGTGGTCATGATGTTTCCCCGTTCCATTGATATGATCATTGCATTGCTGGGGATATTAAAAGCCGGTGCAGCCTGTATCCCCCTGGATATCTCTTACCCCGGGGAACGAAACCGGTTTATTGTCCGGGACAGCAATGCCAAATTCCTGCTGACCTCCATACCGGGAAGCATTGACACCGGGAAATCTTCCCGGGTTACTGAAGTGTGTTATAAACCGGAAACCCTTGATGCCTACCCCGGGGAAAATCCCGGGAACTCCATTTCTCCGGCAGATTTATCTTATATTATTTACACTTCAGGTTCCACCGGCAAACCCAAAGGGGCATTACTGCACCATTCGGGTGTAGTGAACCATACCTATACCAAGATCGATGTATTGGGGATCACAGGGAAAGACACGGTAGTCAACAATTTCAGCATCAATGTGATTGCTTCGGTGTGGCAGATACTTTCCCCCCTATTTACCAGCGCCCGATTGGTGTTGTACAGCGAAGAGATCGAATGGGACCCTTACCTGCAATTCCGGTGCGTTGCTGCCGATGGTGTTACGGTCATAGAAGTCATCCCCTCGGTATTGAAGGCATATTTATTCATATTGGATGAAGGCAAGGAGAAAATCCCTCTCAAAGGATTACGAAAAATTGCCCTTACCTCTGAAGAGACCAAACCTGTCCTGGTCAATAAATTTTATAAAATATATACTCATATTGACCTGGTGGATTGTTACGGTCAAACCGAATGCTGCGATGATGTGCTGCATTACACCATTCCCCATGATACCGACACCCGAAAGGTTGCAATTGGCACCCCTTCTTTGAATACCAGGGTGCTGATTTTAAACCATCACGATCAACTGCAGCCTGTAGGTGCAGCCGGGGAAATATGTGTTATTGGCGCCGGTGTGGCCTATGGGTACTGGAAACGCCCGGAATTAACCGCTGAGAAGTTTTGCCTCCGGCAGCCAGGGGGGCGATTTTTGAAAAAACTGCCCCCCTGGACCCCCCGCAAAAACTTTTTATTGAAGGAGATAGATGGGAATAAATCTTATTGTCTTTCTTATCGTACCGGTGACCTGGGGCGGTGGTTGGCAGACGGGAAAGTGGAATTCCTGGGCCGCATCGATCACCAGGTTAAAATCCGGGGCAACCGGGTAGAGTTGAGAGAAATCGAAAACCATCTGCTGCGTCATCCGGCGGTTAATGAGGCAGCCGTGGTGGCAAAAGAAGACAGGGAAGGTGAAAATAACCTCTATGCCTTTTTTATTGCCGATGAGGAAATCACAGCTTCCCATATCCGGCAATTTTTATTAAAAACCCTGCCTGATTACATGATACCGGCTCATTTTGTCCCCATGGAAAAACTACCCTTAACACCCAACGGGAAAATCGATAGGAAAGTACTGGTGAAAATGGAAACCGGGGAAAGTATTGACACCGGTATTGAATATCAACCGCCGCGGAACAGCATTGAAATCAAAATCCGGGATATATGGACACAACTGTTGGATAAAAAAGTTGAACAGGTTGGTATCCATGATAATTTTTTTGACCTGGGCGGTCATTCGCTGTTATTAATCAAACTAAAAAGTAAGCTGGAAAACAATTTTGACCTTAGCAAAGAGATTGGTATTACTGAATTATTCAATTACCCCACCATTGCTCACCAGGCCCAATATATTGAAGAGAATCTCAAGGTTAAGGAAGAGGCCAGTAAAAAAAGTAACAAAAATGAAACCAAACCTTCAATATATCACGATAAACTAGCGCAAGACACCAGGGGACCATCCCCAAATAAAAGCTTTTGCGGGGGTCCAGGGGGCGGTTTTCTCGAAAAGAGCCCCCTGGCTGTGATCGGCATATCCCTTCAAATTCCCGGGGCAGCCAATATCCATGAATTCTGGCAAAATATAATCAACGGAACCGAATCCATATCATTTTTTGAAGAAGAAGAACTGGAAGGTTCGGAAGTTGAAAATTATATCAAAGGCAATCTCCACCTGGTGCCTGCCGGGGGAATTATTGGAGACATCGATCTTTTTGACGCAGATTTTTTCGGTTTTAATCCCCGGGAAGCAGAGGTCATTGAACCCCAGCAGCGGTTGTTCCTGGAGCATGCCTGGCAGGCATTGGAGGATGCCGGCTATGGGGCCGTAGGTGATACCTTTACCGGGACGGTGGGTGTGTATGCCGGTGTTGGATTAAACACCTATCTATTAAACAATGTCATGGCCCAACCGCAAGTGGTCAATACCCTTGGCGAATTCCAAACCATGATCGGTAATGACAAAGACTTTTTAGCCACCCGAACGGCATACAAACTTAATTTAAAGGGACCGGCCATTACCCTGCAAACCGCCTGTTCCACCTCATTGGTGGCGATTCACCTGGCGCGGCAAGGATTACTCAATGGCGATTGCCACATGGCGTTAGTGGGGGGTGTGGCAGTGCACGTACCGGAAAAAACCGGTTATTTTTACAATGAAGGGGGTTATTTATCCCCCAACGGTCACTGCCGCGCCTTTGATGCCGAAGCCAACGGCACCGTATTCGGTAACGGAATCGGGGTAGTCGTATTAAAACCGCTGGTACAAGCCATCGATGACAACGACCATATCTATGCCGTGGTTAAAAGTTCCGCCATCAATAATGACGGTTCTCTAAAAGTAGGTTATACCAGTCCCAGTGAAGTCGGACAGGCCGCAGTAATTTTACGGGCCCTGAGAGAAGCCGATATCAGTCCCGATACCATTGGTTACATCGAGGCCCACGGCACCGGAACGGTGTTGGGAGACCCGGTGGAGATGGCAGCCCTGAAACGTGCCTACCAGGAGGCTGCGGGTAATGATCATCTTAAAAACCAATACTGTGCCATTGGTTCGGTAAAATCCAATATCGGTCACCTGGATATTGCCGCCGGTATCATTGGCTTTATAAAAGCAATCTTATGCTTAAAGCACAAGCAAATCCCCCCCAGCATTAACGTGGAGACAACCAATCCCATCATTGATTTTCCCAATACACCCTTTTACGTGAATCTTGAATCGGCCCGTTGGCCGGCCCCGGCAAAGGGGACCCCCCGCCGGGCCGGCGTTAGTTCTTTTGGCATAGGCGGCACCAACGCTCATGTCATCCTCGAAGAGTTCTCCGAGGGAACGAGGGGGCTTGCCCCCTTGCCTGATGACGAAAACGCCAAAACGCACCAATTAATCTTATTATCCGCAAAAAGCGAAACCGCACTGCGACAAACCACCCAAAACCTGGTCAATCACTTAAAAGAAAATCCTGCTGTCCCCCTGTCCGATGCGGCTTACACCTTAAGTATCGGACGAAAAGCCTTTGATCACCGGTTGGCACTGGTATGCCGGGATAGGGACGATGCTATCGATGCCCTGGAAACTTTCAATCCCAAACGTATATTAATGCATACCCGGCAGCAGGGAGATAAATCCGTTGTCTTCATGTTCCCGGGTATCGGTGAACATTACGTGAACATGACTTTTCAACTGTACCGGCAGGAACCGGTATTCAGGAAACACCTGGACCACTGCTGCGATATCCTGGAACCCCTCCTGAAAAAGGATTTAAGGGATATTCTTTTCGTGGAAAAACCGGGAGAAACAAACAAAAACAACGAAAAAGAAACCATCAACCTTAGGAAATTGCTGAACCGGGAAGAAACACCACCCAGTGAAGAAGAGACGTTACTCAACCGCTCGATTTATTCCCAGACTTCGGTGTTTGTGGTGGAATATGCGTTGGCCCGGTTATTGATGGACTGGGGTATCAAACCATATGCCATGATTGGTTACAGTATTGGCGAGTACACCGCTGCCTGCTTGTCCGGTGTCTTTTCCCTGGAAGATGCACTTTTCCTGGTGGCCAGGCGCGCCCAATTGATTGACTCCATAGAACAAGGCGCCATGCTGGCAATATCACTCCCGGAAAAAGATATCACCCCCCTGCTCCCGGAAGATATCTCTATCATAGCCGTTAATACCCCCGACCTGTGCATTGTTTCCGGGAAAACCAGGGATATTCGGTCTTTGGAAGAGCAATTGAAGAAACGTAAAGCAGTGTTCCGCCGGCTAAAAACCTTCCAGGCATTTCATTCTCCCATGATGGAAGCAGTCAGAACCGAATTAACCCATATATTTAACAACGTCACCCTCCATCCCCCCACCATCCCCTACATGTCCAATGTAACCGGAACCTGGATATCGGCTGAGCAAGTCACCACCCCCGGTTATTGGGTCACCCATACCGTTAGTCCCATTCGTTTTTCCGAAGGAATCGACCAATTATTAAACACGTCTTGTAATTTCTTCCTGGAGATCGGCCCGGGAAATAGTTTATGCGGTTTTACCGCGCAGCACCATTACTCAAAGAGTGAAACGGCAGTGGATCGATTTGTCATGGCTTCATTACCCAAAGAGAGTGAAAAAGTACCGGATGAAGCCTTTTTATTCCGGGCATTGAGCAAGTTGTGGGCCGCCGGTCTGGAGATATCCTGGTCGTCCTTTTATCGGCACCAATCCCGGAAGCGGGTGCCCTTACCCCCCTATCCTTTTGAAAGGAAAAGATATTGGCTGCAAGCCGAAAATATAGAGAAAGAAAACAGCCCCCGGGAGGAATCGTACCAGGGAACACCACAGGAAAAGAAAAAAATAGAAGATTGGTTTTATATGCCGGCCTGGAAACTTTCGGTACCCGTGCCTACCATTGATGCCACCGGCATTAAAGATGAAGATAGTAAAAAGGAATGCTGGCTTTTTTTCCTTGATAAGGATATGGATATGCATCAATCCGGAATCGGGCACCAGGTAATCGCACAGCTTAAAAAAGATAAAAACCGGGAGAATATCGATATAATAGGAGTAGCAATTGGAAAGCAATTTGAGAAACGCAGCCAAAAGGGGGTTGTAGAGTATCTCATCCATCCCGGGCAGTATGAGGATTATGTGGCCCTGGTGGGAGATCTGAAAAACCGGGATAAAACCATTGACAAAATTATTCATATATGGACATTAGACGCCCCATCCTCATTTGGGGACCTGGAAAGGGGAGTTTACAGCCTTTTATACCTGGTAAAGGCCATAGGCAGGCAATTTATGTTTAACCCCATAGACCTTCGGGTGGTATCCAGAGGACTGCACATCATTGAAAGCGGAGATACTTGCATCCCGGAAAACGCCGCTCTTCTTGGCCCTTGCCGCGTCATTCCCCAGGAATACCCCAATATCACCTGCCGCAGTATCGATATCAAAGGGGATGACATGGAACAAAATATTGTCTCGGAGTTAATCTCCTTACCCCGGGAACGCACCACGGCATATCGCGGCAATCACCGCTGGGTACAAATCTTCGAACCGATTAAAGCGCCAAAACCAACGGGTGTACCCGGTAAATTGCGGGAAAATGGTGTTTATCTTATCGTCGGTGGACTGGGAAACATCGGGTTCTCCCTTGCCCAATACCTGGCCCAATCCGTACAGGCAAAACTCATTCTCACGGCGCGATCAAAATTTCCCGGGAGAGAGCAATGGGACCATCCCTCAGAAATACCTGACGATTCCACTAATCGTAAAATCGCCAATATAAAAAAATTGGAGGAAATGGGAGCGGAAGTGTTGGTTCTCCAGGCGGATGTCGGCAATAAGGAACAAATGAAAAGAGTTGTTAATGAGGCGGAACACAGGTTCGGGACCCTTCACGGCGTTATACATGCCGCCGGCTTAATGGATGAAAGATATTATAAAACCCTCACGGATTTAGAAAGAGAAAACTGCGAAACCCATTTCACGGCAAAAATCCGGGGATTGGCTGTTCTGGACGAGGTGTTAAAGGATAAAAACCCGGATTTTTGTATTTTAAATTCGTCTATATCTTCGATTCTCGGTGGACTTACACTGTATGCCTATAGTGCTGCCAGCAGTTTTATGGATGCGTTTGCCCGCAAACAAAACCAGGTACGGCAAACAAATTGGCTCACCATCAACTGGGATGATTGGGAAAAAGAAAAAAACCAGGTTAAAATTACAGGAACTCCGGGATCAGGTGGGACACTAAGGGTTTTAAGTAAAACTTCGGAAGAAGGAAAAGAGGCATTTAAACGGGTATTATTTCTAAAAAAAATACCACAAGTCATTGTTTCCATGGTAGATTTACACCGATTGCTGCACCAGTGGGTATTGGTTGATAACGACCCTGGAGACAGTGACCAAAGAGAAACCAGCGGTGCCAAGCTGGCAGCCCATCAGAGACCTCAACTGCAAAGTATATTTGAGGCACCCCAAAACGAAGCTGAAAAAATTATCGCCGAAATCTGGCAGGAGCTGCTGGCAATTAACCCCATCGGTGTGCATGATAATTTCTTTGAATTGGGTGGGCATTCGCTGTTGGCAACCAAATTGATATCCAGGTTACGTGAAATCTTTAGAATCGATCTTCCTTTAAACATCCTTTTCGATAAACCCACCGTACGGGAAGTAGTAGATAACATAACCCATACATGGGGTGACCGGGAAGTAGTAGAAGAGATTGCCAAAACATACCGGGAGGTTTTTTCATGATCCCTGGCCACCGGAGGCACCATGTTGGTGCACCCCATTCACGGTCGTGGAGTTTTCCAATGTTCAAATATCATCTCAAATCTAATAGGGTGAATGTGCCGCATGCTGGCCGTAGGAGACAAATGCATGGATAAACAGAAGCTATTCGAGGAATTGTTAAAGAAGAAGGGCTTTCAAGCACCCAAAGTGGCGGAACTCAAACAGAGAAATGAACCCGGGCCCTTTAAATTATCTTTTACCCAGCGCCGGATATGGTTTTTGCAGCAATTTAATAGGGAAAGTGCGGCATACAACGATCCTACGGCGCTGCGCATCAATGGTCCCTTAAATATTCCCGTATTGGAGCGGACCCTTAATGAAATTATACGCCGACACCAGGTACTACGGATGATTTTCCCAGACCAAAAAGGCCAGGCAGTCCAGTCCCCTCATAAAGGCCAAAGTATTGACATACCGCTAATTGAACTGCAAAAAGTCCCCGGGAAAATGGTGCAAGATCAAATTCACGAGTTTGTCAACCGGTTCTCCGCCAGGCCCTTCGACTTATGCAAAGACATGCCGATACGAGCATCATTGTTAAAAATAGAAGAGGAGGATTATGTCCTGGTGGTGAATATCCATCATATTGTATTTGATGGTTGGTCCAAGGGTCTGATGCTCCGGGAACTCATCGACCTTTATCAAGCCTTCAGTCATGGGTATCCCTCCCCTTTACCAGACCTGCCGGTTCAGTATACTGATTATGTGCATTGGCATCATGAGTGGGTTCAGGGTAAGCTTTATGAGACCCAGTTGTCCTATTGGCAAAAGCAATTGACCGGGGCACCACCGGTGTTGGAATTACCCACCGACCATCCGCGTCCCAACCTGCCAACAGGCGGAGGTTCCCTGGAACCATTTTCTTTATCGAAACAAAATTTCATAGCCCTTAAAGACCTGGCCAGGCAAGAAAATGCAACTCTATTCATGGTGCTGATGGCCGCTTACAACACCCTGCTTTACCGTTATTCAGGCCAGGAAGATATTCTTGTGGGCACGCCGATTGCCGGTCGTCAGCGCCTGGAACTGGAAAACCTCATTGGACTCTTTGTAAACACCCTGGTGATTCGCACGGACCTTTCCGGTGAACCCACCTTTAAAAGCCTGCTGGGCCATGTACGGGCCGTAGCGTTGCAAGCCTATTCCCACCAGGATATACCTTTTGAGAAATTAGTGGAAGAACTCAACCCCCAGCGGAATTTAAGCGTTACCCCCCTATTCCAGGTGCTGTTTCAACTTCAAAATGCACCCATGCCCCCGGCCCGTATTTCCGGTCTTACCATCTCCCCCATCCAAATCGATACTGGGTTTTCCCAGGTTGATTTATCCTTAACCATGTGGGAAGAAGAAGGAATAATGAACGGAACCTTTGAATATAATACCGACTTATTCGAACCACCCACCATCAAACGGATGAAAGACCATTTCCAGGCTTTATTGACTGGAATCATTGCCGATGTAAACCGGGACATTTCTCTTTTGCCCATGATGAGCGAAGAGGAAAAACACCAACTCCTGGTGCAGTGGAATAACACCACTGCCGATTATCCCCAACATTTATGTATATCTCAACTCCTTGCATCCTGCGCAGGAAAACACCCGCATGAGGAAGCAGTGATTTTTGATGAACAGCGATTGACTTATGATCAACTTAATCGGCAGGCCAACCAATTGGCTCATCTCTTACAAAAAATGAAAGTTGGCCCGGAGACACTGGTAGGTATATGTATGGAAAATTCATTGCAATTGATCATCGGTATTATAGGTATACTCAAGGCAGGTGGTGCTTATATCCCTATGGACCCAGGATATCCCGATGAACGACTAATGACCGTATTAAATGATTCCCAACCACCGGTATTAATCACTCAAACCTCTTATTCAAACCGTTTTTACGGCTATAACGGCACAATCATTTACCTGGATGCTGAAAGAAATGTAACCGCGGGGGAAAGCGCCGACAATTGTATAAATAACTGCAAACCGGGAAATGCGGCATGTATTATTTACACCTCCGGTTCCACCGGCGAGCCCAAAGGTATTTTAATCGACAACAAGAACATCGTCAACCTGGTATATTCGTTTATCCTGTCGTATGAACCCGGACCCGGGGACAACATACTCCCCCTCACCTCCATTGCTTCCGCCAGTTTTGTAGGAGAAATATTACCCATTGTTACCTCCGGGGGCGGCATTGTTTTAGCAGATAAGGTTCATTTTCTAGATATGAAGAAATTAACAGAACTTCTTTCCGTTTACCAGGTCACCATCCTCAGTACAGTACCTTCCATGATTGCCCGGTTAAATGCCTGTCAATGGAAGCCGGGGAAACTCCGGCTGCTGCTGAGTGGTGGTGAAGCTCTTTCCGCTGGTGACATCGATCATTTGCAAAACTCTGTCACCATTGTCAATGGTTATGGATTAACCGAAGCCACCATTTGTTCCACCTATATCATAGTCAATGAACATCAGTTGGATTTTTCAACCAACCCGGTAATTTCCGTAGGTAAACCCATTATCAATACGCAAGTTTACATCCTGGACCGGCATTGGAACCCGGTACCCATTGGGGTTCCCGGGCAGATATATATTGGTGGTGACGGTTTGTCAAGGGGCTATCTGAACAACCCTGAAATAACAGCCGAAAAGTTCTTCTCTTTTTCTTATAGGTCCGATAAGTCCTATACGATCAACATTTTCCAAACCGGAGACCTGGGTTGTTGGCTCCCGGACGGCACCATTAAATTTCTCGGGCGCATCGATACCCAGGTCCAGATTCATGGATACCGCATCGAGTTATCGGAAATCGAGAATCACCTGGGGCTGCACCCGGATATCCAGGAGGTGGTGGTCATTGACAGGGAGATGGCACCAGGTGACAAGCGTTTGGTGGCATATTTTGTCACAGCCGAAGAAAACGGCAAAAAACGCATCACTCCGAACAGCAATCAACTGCGGGATTGGCTGGGTAAACACATCCCCGATTACATGATCCCATCGGTTTTTGAAGTGGTGGATGCCATTCCATTAAATACTAACGGTAAAGTGGATATCGATGCATTACCAATGCCATCCTGGAACCGACCCGAGTTGGACGTTGACTATAAAGCACCTCAAACCGAAATTGAAAAAATAATTGCAGCCCTCTGGAAAGAACTCCTCAGGCTGGAAAAAGTCGGTATCAACGACAATTTCTTTGATCTGGGCGGGCATTCATTGTTACTTACCCAGGTTCACACCCGGTTAAGTGAAAAAATTGAAAACAAAAAAGAATTAACTATTGTGGATTTGTTCCGCTATCCCACTATCCACTCCCTGGCAAAATATATGGAAGAAGATGAAAATCAGGGCCAGCCCGGGGAAATATATAGGAAAATCCAGGATAGAGCAGCTAAACAGCGGCAAGCCCTTAGCCGCAAACCCTTTAAAGCAAGATCAAGAACATCTTGAAATCATAAAAATGGAGGAAATATGAAAGCAAAATTGTTTGGAGTACTGATTACTATGCTTTTTTTAATTGTCGGATTCTTATTCTCCGCCGCGGAAACGCCCCGGGACCAGACACCCCCGGGTATGGTTTTCGTCAAGGGTGGTAAATTTCAAATGGGAACAAATGAAGTAGTTTCTGATGAAAAACCGGTACACAATGTAACATTAGACAGTTTTTATATGGGAAAATTCGAGGTAACCCAGGAAGAATGGGAAGC
>Ga0055447_10000002_pt1 | contig 24932 bp, 2 predicted proteins | sample China_Galinas_Co_3_FD_57743 | JGI IMG/M metagenome (GOLD analysis project Ga0055447, IMG submission 57743) | Wetland microbial communities from San Francisco Bay, California, USA, that impact long-term carbon sequestration - China_Galinas_CordC_D2 | ecosystem: Environmental > Aquatic > Marine >... | reverse complement strand
GTCGGGACGTCCCCCTGAAGTAGAAGATGTGGAATCAATGGTGGGTTTATTTATTAATACGGTCCCCGTTCGAATCTCTTTTGAAGAAAATTCAACATTTACATTCAATCAACTACTGCAAAAAGTCCAGGAAGAGGCAATAAAAAGCGAACCGCATCATTATTGTCCATTAGCCGAAATTCAAGCCCGCAGCTCGCTAAAACAAAATTTATTAGATCATATCATGATATATGAGAACTATCCCATTGGAAAACAACTGGAGGAGTTAACGGCAGGAAACCACCCGGACGAGGCGGCCATACATTTGGAATTGTCGGATATCGACGTATTTGAGCAAACCAATTATGATTTTAATATTGTGGCTGCACCGGGAGAACAATTAACCATTCATCTGGATTACAACGGTAATGTTTACCAAAGAGATCGGGTGCTGCGAATTTCAAATCACCTTAACAAATTATTCCAACAAATTATCGACAGTAACGATGAAGAACTGCCGATAGAAGCAATTACACTCATAACCGAAGAAGAGAAAGCACAAATATTGACTGAATTTAATAAAACCGGGGCAGAATTTCCACAGGATAAAACCATACATGAACTATTTGAAGCGCAAGCAGAAAGAACCCCGGATAACATTGCAGCGGTTGGGCAAAGCGCCAGGCATACGGCACACGCTGCGGAAGAATACAACACCTTATACGCCAGGCAGCATGCCCTCACCTACAAAGAATTAAATGAAAACGCCAATCAAATGGCCCGGATATTAAGGGAAAAAGGCACAGCCCTTAATACCATCGCTGCCATCATGATACAACGTTCAATAGAAATGTTGATCGGTATCTTTGGGATTCTCAAAGCCGGAGGGGCTTATATGCCCATCGAAACCGATTCCCCCCGGGAACGACTCGACTATATGCTCAAAGACAGCGCCGCCAACGTATTGGTTACCACCGGTTCGTTGTTTGAAGAAATTAAGAAGTTAAGAAATTTAGAGGTTAAGAGGGAGCAGCAAACTATTTTTATAGACTCATATGAATTCTCTAATTCCTCATCTTCTCATCGTCTCAATTTCTCAACTTCTCATCCTGCCGACCTGGCATACGTCATCTATACCTCCGGTTCAACCGGGAGACCCAAAGGGGTCTTAGTGCAGCATGCCTCGGTGGTTAATTTGACCTTTGCTCAAATGAAACGCTTTAAAATCGATAAAAGTGATCGCATATTGCAATTTTCCTCCATCTGTTTTGATGCCTCTGTACAACAAATTTTTCTTGCTCTTCCCAGGGGAGCGGTGTTGGTGCTCATCGGTAAGGATACCCTGCTGCACAGCGATAAGTTTGATCAATTTATATGTCGACAAGCTGTCACCCATATTCATGCCGTACCCTCATTTTTGAATACCCTGGAACTAAAACATTGGAGTCATCTGAAACGAATGATTGCCGGCGGCGAAGTATGCCCGGTGATGTTGGCAAAGCGGTGGAGTCCTTATTGTGATTTTTATAATGAGTATGGACCGACAGAAACCACGGTGACTTCCATCGAGATGCTGGTGAAAGAGGTGGATGAGCACCTGGAAAGTTTACCCATTGGCAAACCCATTGATAATACCTTTATATACTTGCTGGATAAGAAAATGAACCTGGTTCCGTTGGGTGTCCCGGGAGAATTGTATATTGGCGGTGACGGGGGAACCCGCGGCTATTTAAACAGACCGGCATTGACAGCGGAAAAGTTTACGAAAAATCTTTTTACAGGGGGACGATGGTACCAAACCGGGGACCTGGCAATATGGCTTTTTGATGGGAATATCCAGTTCCTGGGCCGAATCGATCACCAGGTAAAAATAAGAGGATTCCGCATTGAATTGGAGGAAATTGAAAGTCAATTGCAGACCCATGATCAAATAAAAGAAGCAGTCGTCACTACCCAAAAAGATGCAAACGAGGATAACTACCTCTGTGCCTATATGGTTCCCCTGCCGTCACATTCTTTGAATAACGCTGATTTGCGAGAGTATTTATCCGCACGATTACCCGACTATATGATACCGTCACTTTTTATGTCATTGGAAAAAATCCCCTTAACCCCCAGTGGAAAAGTAGACAGAAGAGCGCTGCCGGACCCGGAATTTGGAGCAGGAACAACATATGCTGCACCTCAAAATTGGACAGAAGAAAAATTAACTGAAATATGGTCAGAAATATTAGGTATAGATAGAGAGGCATCACATAGGGCCCTCGGAATCGATGATAATTTCTTTGCATTGGGAGGCCACTCATTAAAAGCAACCATACTGGTATCGAAAATACACAAAGCATTCAACGTTAAAGTCCCCCTGGCAGACGTATTTGAAATACCCACTATAAGGGGATTGTCGACACTCATTAAGGGGGCCGGAGAGGATAAATATACAGCAATAAAATCTGTCGAGAAGAAGGATTACTACGTTTTATCTTCATCACAGATGAGATTGTATATCCTGCAGCAGATGGATTTACAGAGCATTGGTTACAATATACCGCAAGCTGTTAAACTTAAAGGAGAACCGGGACGAAAGAAATTGGAAGAAGCTTTCGTAAAATTGATACGAAGACATGAAAGTTTAAGAACTTCATTTGTGACCATGGAAGAGCAGCCGGTACAATTGGTGCAGAAACCTCATCAAGTAGAATTTAAAATAGAATACCATGAAGCAGAAGGTGAAGAACCGTCACAAGTTGAAGCCATGGTTCGAAATTTTGTCAGGGCCTTTGATCTATCCGCGGCCCCATTGCTAAGAGTGGGATTGATAAAATCAGGTAATGAAAGTTATATTTTGATGGTGGATATTCATCATATTGTCACCGATGGTTTCTCTCATGAAATATTTTTGGAGGATTTTCTCTTACTATATTCAGGTGAAGAACTCCCTGGTTTAAGGCTCCAGTACAAAGATTACGCCCAATGGCAGGCCAGCCGGAGGCAAAAAGACGCGGTAAAGCTGCAGGAAGAGTTCTGGTTAAAGGAGTTTGCAGGAGAGATACCTGTACTGGATTTGCCCGCGGATTATGCCAGGCCGTCTTTCCAGGGTTTTGAAGGGAGCACTGTTAGTTTTGAAATATCAAAAAAAGAAACCGCTGCATTGAAGAATATAGCCCTGGAGGAAGGCGCTACAATGTTCATGGTATTACTGGCCATTACCGCTATTTTCTTATCAAAGTTAACCGGCCAGGAAGATATTGTAATCGGAACCCCTGTGGCAGGACGCAGTCATGACGATTTAGGGCGGATAATCGGGATGTTTGTGAATACCCTGGCCCTGAGGAACCGTCCGGAAGGGGAGAGAACATTTAACACGTTTCTAAGCGAACTTAAAGAAAAAACATTGCAGGCTTTTGAGAACCAAAATTACCAGTTTGAAGAACTGGTGGAAAAGGTAAACGTAAAAAGAGATGTGAGCCGTAATCCCCTCTTTGACGTCATGTTTTCAATTATGGAAATCACAGCCGCACCGGCAGAAGATCACGAAAGAGAGATCCCGGACATCAAACTGACCCCTTATGAATACGAGAACAGGACATCCAAGTTTGATATGAGCATCGATGCAAAAGTAGCGGATAACCTCTCTTTCGACTTTGAATTCAGTACCAAACTGTTTAAAAGGAATACGATAGAAAGATTTACCACATTTTTTAAGCAGATCATATCTTCGGTGATAAAAGACCCGGGGAGGATCCTATCGGGAATCGAGATAATATCGCAAGAAGAGAAGAATTGGATATTAATTGATTTTAACGGTGCTAACGGTACTGAGATGTGGTATCCCGGGGATAAACCAGTCTACCGGTTATTTGAAGAGCAGGTAGACAAAGTGCCCGGGAAAATAGCCGCGGTATTTAAAAACGATCAATTAACTTATAGTGAATTAAGCCAACAGGCCCGGCAGTGGGGCAAGCAGTTAAGAAGAAAAGGGGTAAAACCGGAAACACTGGTCCCCATAATGGTAGAGCGTTCCTTAGAGATGATCGTCGGTGTTATGGCGGTCCTGGAAGCAGGAGGCGCTTATTTACCCATTGACGCTGCTTACCCGCAGGAGCGGATCAATTATATGTTGGCTGACAGCGGTGCCGATGTCCTGGTTACCACCAACTCTATCGCTAAAGAAGGCAAGATTTATTCCTTAAGCAGTTGGAAAGGTGAACGGTTGATCCTGGACACCGTTTACCGTTCACAAGAGGGGATTACAGAAGAAATCAACCTGCGGTGCTGCGGTGATCCGGCACCTTTAAAAAAAGAAAAGGAACCCTTTCATCATTCATCATTCAGTACTCATTCTCATCATGGCGAAAGAATCGCCTATGTCATCTATACCTCAGGTTCTACCGGGAAACCAAAAGGAGTAATGGTTCAAAATAATCATTATGTCAATGCTGCATTTGCCTGGAAAAAAGAGTACCGTTTGACAGAAATAGAAGTTAATTTATTGCAAATGGCGGGTTTTTCTTTTGATGTGTTTGCCGGTGACCTGGTCCGGGCATTGCTCAATGGAGGTAAACTCGTGGTTTGCCCCGAAGAGGTAAGACTGGAGCTGGATTCCCTGTATCGATTAATCCGGGAACACAGGATTTCACTGTTCGAGGCCACCCCTTCGTTTATCATACCGCTGATGGAATATGTGTATGAAAATCAATTGGAAATAGGTAATTTGGAGTTATTAATCCTGGGTTCGGATATTTGTACGGTTGAAGATTTTAAAAAACTGGTTTCCCGTTTTGGCCGGGAAATGAGGATAATAAATAGCTATGGAGTTACCGAGGCAACCATCGATACAAGTTTTTACGAAGGAAACCTGGCAAATATTCCCTTATCCGGTAATGTTCCTATTGGCAAACCGCTGCCTAATATGAAATGCTATGTAATGGATGGCAGGGGCGGTTTGCAGCCTTTGGGGATTGCAGGTGAGCTTTATATCGGGGGCAAAAGTGTTACCAGGGGATATTTGAACCGAATCCTGCTTACAAGCCAACGATTTTTAGCCAATCCCTTTATCCCCCGGGAAAAAGTGTACAAAACCGGGGACCTGGTAAGATGCTTATCTGACGGCAATATGGAATTCCTGGGCAGAGTGGACCTGCAGGTAAAAATCAGGGGTTACCGGATCGAGTCGGGAGAAATAGAAAACCGGTTATTGACTCATCCACAGGTAAAAGAAGCAGTGGTACAGGCAAAAGAAACCGGGCCCGGCGACAAATATTTGTGTGCCTATATCGTTTCAGCCGGTGAAGACAGGGCATCGCAGTCATCATTGAAAGAATACCTGGCAAAGGATTTACCCGACTATATGATACCCGGTTATTTTGTCTTTTTGGAGAAAATGCCTTTAACCGCTAATGGAAAAGTAGACAGGAAATCGCTGCCCCTGCCGGAATTGGTAACGACAGGGGCTTATGTTAAACCGGTCAACGAAGTCGAGGAGAAGTTAGCCGGAATATGGTCAGAGGTATTGGGTGTAGAAGCAAACTTGATTAGCGTGGAAGCCAACTTTTTTGAATTGGGAGGGCACTCCTTAAAAGCCACCATGCTGGTATTGAAAATACACAAAGCCTTTAATGTGAAAGTGCCGCTGCTGGAAATCTTTAAAACGCCTGAAATAAGAGGATTGGCAGAATATATCGAACGAGCCGGGGAGGATAAGTTCGCAGCGATAGAGCCGGTGGAGAAAAAAGAGTATTATGTTTTATCTTCCACTCAAAGGAGATTGTATGTCCTGCAGCAGATGGATGAACAGGGCACCGGTTATAACATCCCGGCCGTATGCCAGTTAGATGGAAATATCGATACGGAGAGAGTGGAACATGTGGTTACAAAATTGATAAAGAGACATGAAAGTTTCAGGACATACTTTGAAATAGTAGGAGATGAGCCGGTACAGAAAGTTCTTCCTTTTCCCGGGGTGGAATTTCACATCGAATACCCGGAACCAGGAAGAGATATGCCTGAGACCCGGTTAATAAAGCAATTTGTAAGGCCTTTTAATTTATCTCGGGCGCCGCTGTTACGGGCGGGCTTGATAAAAATCGCTGAAGGAAAAAACCTACTGGTGGTTGATGTGCATCATATCATCTCGGATGCTGTTTCCGACGACCTGTTAATACAGGATTTTTTCCGGCTGTATGATGATGAAAAATTACCCGGATTAAAGCTCCAATACAAAGATTATGCGGAATGGCAAAACAGGTTGTATCATTCGCAAGAATTAAAAAAACAGGAAACCTATTGGCTGCAGCAATTTGATGGAAACTTACCCGTCATAAACCTCCCCACCGACTATCCCAGGCCGTCCTTTAAAGGCTTTGAAGGAAGTAAGGTTACGTTTCAACTGGGAAAGGAAGAAACCGCCGGGTTAAAAAATATGGCCCTGGAATGGGGCACCACATTATACATGGTCTTACTGGCTTTATACAATGTATTTTTGTCAAAAGTAAGCCACCAGGAAGATATCATCGTGGGTTCTGCAATTGCCGGACGCCGGCATGCCGATCTGGAGAAAATCGTAGGAATGTTTGTAAATACCCTTGTGCTGAGAAACTATCCCAGGGGGAACAGGACATTTACCGATTTTTTGAAAGAAGTTAAGGAAAGAACATTGGATGCATTTGAAAACCAGGATTACCAATTTGAGGACCTGGTCGATCAGGTGGCAGTAGATAGAGATACAAGCCGTAATCCCTTGTTCGATGTAACGTTTGCCTTCCTGGATGAGAGGGAAGAACGAGTGCCGGTACAGGAACTGGAGAAACTCGCTGCCAATCAGGGGCAGTATGAAAGTCAAACAGACGTATCGAAATTTGATATGACTCTTGCTGTTGTGGTACAGGGGGAAAATATCCTTTTTACCATTGTCTACAGTACAAAGTTATTTAAGGAAAAAACCATCAAACTATTAACTGCCTGGTTTAAGAATGTTGCCGGACAGATTCTTATATCGCCGGAAAAACAACTTAAAACATACCATCTAGGCACCGGCAGGGAAAAGGAATTGTATAACTACCTGGGTGTACCTGAAGAAAAGATAGAATGTTTTTACCCGGTCACTCCGACCCAGCGGGATATATATTTGGACTGTAAGATAAACCCGGATGCCAGGGCTCATCGCAGGATTTTTTATTATGTAATAGATAAAAAAATTGATATTAAAGCCTGGCAAGAGTCGTTAACCAATGTCCACAGGATTTATCCTATTCTAAGGGCACAACTGGTAAACCATGAAGACAACATTTACCTGGCAATAAGAAGGCGTGTTGAGCTTGATTTCAATTACCTGGACCTGGCCGGGGAAGGTTTGCATGAAAATGAGATCGAGGAAAAAATTAAACAAATAACACGCTCTGTTACCCATAACTTGAACCAGGAGCTGATAACTCACTATTTGATTAAGGTCCGTGATGAAGTTTTTATCAATATGCTCAGCTTCCATCATATTATTTTTGACGGTCCTTCATTAAAAATCCTGTTTGAGAAATTGCACGAAATATATGAAAATATTAATAAAGGAAATTCAGTAGATTATAAAGAAGAGATTAAGGCGCATGATGTATTTATTAATTATCAACACTCCATACTGGAAAGCTTCGACAGTGAAGCGGTGGAAGAGTATTGGCGAAAGAAATTCACCAACGTACAGAAATTACAGAGCAGTGTCCAGGGTGGGGTCTCCAGCCGGTTTGTTTACCGTGAATTGTTGATAGAAAAAGCTCACCTGGATAAAATACAGTCATACTGCAGCAGGCATTCTATATCTTTAGCCTTTTATTTCCGGGTTCTTTATGCCCTGCTTATCCGTTTTCATTTTGGAGTTGAAGAAGATTTCATCATCAGGGAGCTTTTCGGCAGCCGGGATGAAACGAGCCGGGACTTTTTGGGATGCTTTTTCCATACCATTCCATTGGTTTTCCAGCGGGAGATGCTCGATGAAAATAATACCATCGGCAAATATTTCAAGAATGTTTTTGCCCTCATGATGCAGATGAGAGGGAAAGAGACCATATCTATTTTCTTGCAAAATCGCTTGCTGGGTGAAGAAGATATGATCTTTTACTACAATTACAGAGATATTTCCCTGCTGGATATCTCTAATCGCAAATATTACTTACATCGAGTACCGGACAATCCCGACAGCGATTTTCATCCAAAGGAAGTCCAGTTAATCACCAAGGAAAATGAAAAGGGATTTTTCCTGGAGATCGAATATAATGAAGCTTATTTTAATGGCGGACAATTCCTGCAGCGGCTGCTGCATGTATCCCGGCAGGTTGTGGACGGAGTGAAAAAGCTGGGGGATATAAATTTCACCGTAGGGGATGAATTACAGGAAATACTGGCCTGTTCATCCGGCCGCAGCGCAGCATTTCCATCGGGAACACCCCTTTTCAAGCTCTTCCAACAGCAGGCTGAAAAAGAGCCGGATAGCGCAGCACTCGAATATGATGGCAGGACAATAACCTATGGTCATTTGAATAAACGAACCAATCAAATGGCACATTACCTGGTAGACAATTATGCAATAGGAACCGATCAACTGGTAGGCGTGATGTTGGACCGTTCCCACCTGGTGGTAGAAAGTATACTTGCCACCTGGAAAGCCGGCGGCGCATATATCCCTATTGATCCTGACTGGCCAACCCAACGGGTACTGGATATCTTGAATGATTCGGGGTCCCGGGTTTTATTAACCCAATCCACATATATTAAACCTGGACTGGAAGAAGCCTGGGGAGGCAGTATAATTGTATTGGATCGAGATGCGGAAGAAATACACAGGGGCTTTAATGCACCGGAACAAAATACTGCCAACCTGGAGTTGGGGGACGTGGATATAGATATGAGCAGCCTGGCATATGTAATTTATACTTCCGGTTCTACCGGGAAACCCAAAGGTGCCATGGTGGAACATATAGGTATGATGAACCATATCCAGGCCAAAATTGATGATCTTCAATTGACATGCCAGAGCGTTGTGGCCCAAAATGCGTCCTATACCTTTGATATTTCCGTGTGGCAGTTTTTTGTTTCCCTGGTAGTTGGCGGTAAAACCGTGATCTATCCTACCTCCCTGGTGCTGGAACCCATAAAGTTTTTATCCCGTTTAAGTAAAGATAGGATAACCATCCTCGAAGTTGTTCCCTCTTACCTATCGGTAATCCTGGAATCTCACGCGGGCCTGGTTCATCGGGTGTCTCTTCACTTAGATTATCTGTTGGTCACCGGGGAAACATTGAAACCGAACCTGGTAAACCAATGGTTTGAAATGTATCCCGGGATTAAAATGGTTAATGCCTATGGACCCACCGAAGCATCCGATGATATCACCCACCATGTAATGGAAGAAGCTCCCGGGATACCACGGGTTCCTATCGGTAAACCGCTTCAAAATTTGAATATTTACATTGTTGAAAAAAATATGAACTTATGTCCCTTTGGAGTGAAAGGAGAGATATGTGTATCCGGGGTAGGCGTTGGCAGAGGTTATTTAAACAACCCGGAATTAACATCTGAGAAATTCATAAATTACAAATTACAAAATATAAACAAAAAGGTGCCCTTCGGGCAATCCATGGCTGCATGCATTCATGCATCCAGGCAATCTCATTCCCTATTACCCCGGCACCCCACGCCCCCACTCCCCCACGCCCCTATCTACCTTACCGGTGACCTGGGGTGTTGGCTCCCGGACGGCACCATTGATTTCTTTGGGAGAAAAGATTACCAGGTAAAGATAAGGGGATTCCGGATCGAATTGGGAGAGATTGAGAATAAATTGGTCAATCATCCATCGGTCAAAGACGCAGTGGTGGTTGACCGGGAATATCTGTGCGCCTATATCGTCCCGGCAAAAGACCTTGATGAGGGAGAGCTGCGAGAGTATTTATCAAATGAATTGCCGGATTACATGATTCCCTCCTGTTTTGTACAAATAGAAAAGATTCCCTTAACCGCAAATGGAAAAACAGATCGAAAAGCCCTGCCTGCCCCTGATAAAAAGGATTTGGAGAGTGGCATTGAATATCGTGCGCCCGGGAATAAGATAGAAGAAAAGCTTGTAGAGATATGGGAAAAGGTTTTAGGCAGGAAACCCATCGGCATAAATGACAATTTTTTCCAGTTGGGAGGAGATTCGATTAAATCGATCCAGATCGCCTCGCGAATGAACACCTTAGGCTATAAACTTGAAATAAGAGATATATTCCAAAATCCCGTCATATCGAAATTGGCAAGCCGGGTAGTGAAAGCGCAGCGTACCGCGGACCAATCCCCGGTAACCGGCGATATACCTTTAACTCCAATACAAAAAGATTTCTTCAGCAATTCCCTGGAATGTCCCCATCACTATAATCTGGCGGTAATGTTATATTCAAAAGACGGTTTTGCCCGGGAAGCAGTAAAAGAAGTATTTACCAGGATACAAGAACATCACGATGCGCTGCGTGTGACTTATCACAGGACCCAGGAAAACATAATCCAGACCAATCATGGGGTGGAGTACCCCCTATCTTTGCAGGTCTATGATTTGCGAAATCATGAAAATGCAGCCCGGGCTCTTGAAACCAGTGTAAATGAAATTCAGAAAAGTATTGACCTGGAAAAGGGCCCCTTGATGAAGCTTGGTTTAATTCATCTGGAAGATGGGGACCGCCTGTTAATCGTGGTCCATCACCTGGTAATAGACGGAATTTCATGGCGTATATTATTGGAAGATATCGAATGCTTATACCAACAGTATATAAAAGGAGAGCCGTTGGCTTTACCCTTAAAAACCGATTCTTTTAAACTCTGGTCCGAAAACTTATCGGAGTATGCTAACAGTGAGTTATTTTTAAAAGAAAAGAATTATTGGCTAAAAATGGAAGAAGCAGGGCCCCCTCCCCTGGAAAAAGACTTTAATGGAGAGAATGATATCCAAAATGAAGCTGTCCTGTCGTTTACTTTAAGTGAAGAGGAAACCGAGGATTTGCTGACAAAGGCAAATGAACCGTTTGCTACGGAGATTAATGATATCCTCTTGACAGCCCTGGGTTTAAGTACCAGGAAATCTTGCGGAAATACCAGGGTACTAATCGCCCTCGAAGGGCATGGTAGAGAAGAGATTTTAAAAGACATCAATATTACCCGGACGGTAGGCTGGTTTACTACCCTATACCCGTTAGTATTAGATGTTACGTATGAGGATGATTTATCCCGGCAAATCAAAGAGGTCAAAGAGCAATTACGTCAGGTGCCAAACAAGGGAATCGGTTATGGCATCTTAAAACATCTAACCGCGGCGGAACATAAAGAAGACCTTCAATTCAAATTATTGCCCCAGATATGCTTTAATTATTTCGGGCAATTCGATTCGGACATCAAGCAGGTATCTTTCGGGATAGCGCGGGAGTCGGTGGGTGACAACCAGAACCCCGCGGGGAAAAGGAGATTTGAACTGGAAATAGCCGGGGCAATCTCCGATAAAAAATTAGTAATCTCGATTATTTTTAGTAAAAATCAATTCAAAGTCGAAAGCATTGAGAGTCTATTAAACAGTTACCGGGAGGAACTCAGGAACATTATTTCCTATTGTTGTTCTCAAGAAACAAGGCAGTTATCTCCCAGCGATTTTACATACAAAGAATTATCCATAGAAGAAGTAGGAACGCTCAGTGCTCTATTTAATTGAATATAATGAATGTAATGTAAGAAGGTAACCATGAAAACTGAAGGTAATATCAAAGATATTTACACATTAAATCCGATGCAAGAGGGGATGTTATTTCAAAGCTTGTATGATAAAGACACCCCCACCTATTTTCAACAAGTTTCTTACCGGTTGTCGGGAAACCTGGAGCTGAGGTTGGTCAAAAAAAGTCTGGCTGTACTGTTTGAGCGTTATGATATCTTAAAAACGGCATTTGTATATAAAAATATCAAACGACCGGTACAGGTGGTAGTGAATGAACGAGAGGCTGAATTTTATTATGAAGATTTAAGAGAAAAGAATCTACAAGACCCGGAGGCATATATTAGAGAATTTAAGGAAAAAGACAAACAGCGCTCTTTCGATTTAACCAAAGATGTATTATTACGTATTGCCATTCTTCAATTGGATAACAAGGTGTATGAATTGATCTGGGATTTTCACCATATTATCATGGACGGGTGGTCTACCACTATATTAACTTCCGAATTTTTTGAAATTTACAGCGGCCTGTACAAAAATCAACCTCTGCGCTTACCTGAGGTAAAGCCTTTCCGGCTCTATATCCAGTGGTTAGAAAAACAAGATAGAGAAAAATCAAAAAGCCATTGGCGTAAATATTTAGCAGGGTACGAGGAAAAATCGCTCATCCCCCGATTAAAGGGATTGAAACCCCCTGGAATCGGCTATAAAAATGAACAGTTGTTCTTTTCACTGCAAAAAGATTTATCAGATCAGTTAAATCATTTGGCCGTGAAAAACCAGGTTTCGTTAAATACCACTATCCAGGCCCTGTGGGGGATTCTTTTGGCAAAATATAATCGCAAACGGGATATCATATTTGGAGCAGTGGTATCTGGACGACCGGCAGAGATAAAAGGTGTGGAAACCATGGTGGGATTATTTATTAATACAATCCCGGTTCGAATTGGTTATGAAGAAAAAATACAATTTAACGAGCTGCTGCGCCGAGTCCAGGAAAGTGCCGTCAACAGCGAACCTCATCACTATTATCCATTAGCGGAAATTCAATCCCTAAGTGTGCTCAGACAGGATTTAATCGATCATATTTTAGCATTTGAGAATTACCCGGTTGCCGAAAGAATAGAGGGGATCATGGAAAAAAGCGATATGGATGCCCGGGGCATAAACCTGGAAGCTGCAAATGTTGAAATATTTGAGCAAACCAATTATGATTTTAATTTAGTCGTGGCCCCGGGAGATCAACTTCACCTGGAATTCGATTATAACGCGAATGTATTTGACGCTGCTTTTATTAAACGGATTGCCAATCACTTCAACTGGTTAGTCCAGCAGGTTATAAAAAACGAATCCGTTTGCATCGAGGAATTAACGCTGGTAACCGGGGAAGAAAAAGCTCAACTACTCTATCAGTTTAACGATACCGCCGCAGGATATCCGGCGGAGAAAACAATTCATGGACTATTTGAAGAACAGGCAGGGAAGAACCCGGGTAATGTTGCCCTGTATGGATGCATGGATACACGAATGCATGGAGGTGAACATATATCGTATCATGAATTGAATGAAAGCTCGAATCAATTGGCGGTATTATTAAAAGAAAAAGGGGTTAAATCCGGCACGATTGTAGGCATCATGGCTGAACGCTCGGTTGAAATGATTGCCGCTCTCCTGGGAATACTGAAAGCAGGGGGCGCCTATTTACCCCTTGACCCGGAGTATCCTGCAGACAGGGTGCAATTTATGCTGGCAGACAGCCGTGTACAAGTCCTGGTTAAAAGCCGGGCTTTTTCAAAAAACATCGTATTCGAAAAAAAGATAATATATATAGAGGATTCTTTCCAGCACACCTCTGCTGTCTCAAATCCGCTGGCCAGCCCTGGGATTTACTTGAGTCCCCCTCAACCCGGACCGTCAAACCTCGCCTATATCATCTATACTTCCGGGACCACCGGTAAACCCAAAGGGGCAATGATCGAGCATAAAAATGTAGTCCGTTTGATGTTTAATGATAGCTGTCTGTTTGATTTTAACAACAGCGATGTTTGGACAATGTTTCACTCTTACTGCTTTGATTTTTCTGTTTGGGAAATGTACGGCGCCCTGTTGTACGGGGGGAAATTGATCGTCATTCCTAAGATGGTGGCCCGGGATCCCGGCAGGTATTTGAAAATATTAAAAGAAGAACAAGTAACCGTATTAAACCAAACACCCTCGGCATTTTATAATTTGATTGTAGAAGAGTTAAAGTGCCGGGACAAAGACCTGGCCATCAGGTATATCATCTTCGGAGGCGAGGCATTAAAACCCTATAAACTGAAAAAATGGAAAGAAAAATATCCTGGAATCAAGTTCATCAACATGTTCGGCATCACAGAGACCACTGTGCACGTTACCTACAAAGAAATCACCGACAGGGAAATTGATTTGAATATTAGTAACATCGGGAAACCAATACCCACATTATGTACATATGTGGTGGGATGCGATATGGAGTTATTACCCACCGGCATTGCAGGAGAATTATGCGTCGGAGGAGAGGGCGTTGCCAGGGGATATTTAAATCAACCGGAGTTAACAGCCGTAAAATTTATCCCCAATCACTTCATGCCCGATTCAACTTCAACAAATCACGGAGAAAGGATGTACCGGTCCGGGGATTTGGTGAGTTTATCGGACCATGGTGAAATGGAGTACCTGGGCAGAATTGACCACCAGGTCCAGGTAAGGGGCTTCAGGGTGGAACTGGAAGAAATAGAAAGTCAATTGCTGAAACATGAAAAAATAAGTGAAACAGTGGTATTGGCAAAGGAAGATGAGAATGGAGACAGCTATCTATGTGCCTATATTGTTTTGGAAGGGGAAGAAGGTCTTACCTTAAGCACATCGGCCTTAAGGGAATTCTTGTTAATAAATTTACCGGATTATATGGTGCCCTCCTATTTTGTTTTTTTAGATCATATACCCTTAACCCCCAACGGGAAAATAGATCGAAAAGCTTTACCCGGCCACTCCGGTGAAATAAATACCGGCACCCAGTATATTGCTCCCGGCTCTGAAAGTCAAAAAAAATTAGCAGCGGCCTGGAAAGATATATTGCCCGTAAAAAAAATCGGGATAAGAGATGATTTTTTTATCATTGGAGGCGATTCGATAAAAGCCATCAGGTTATTAAATCGAATCAATACGGTATTTAAGTCCAATTATAAGATAATAGACATATTCGAAAACAGTACCATCGAGCAATTTTCTGCCCTTGTGGATATCGGTGAAACCCCGGTTGTAGATGAAGACATCATCCAGGCTGAAAAAGAAGTAAAACAATTGCAAGAGGAAATCATGGCAAGCCCTGGAATCCCGTGGTTGGCCGAAGTGGAAGGTTTGTATCCCATGAGCGATGTCCAGATGGGGATGGTTTATCACTCCAATAAGAATCCCGGGGATGCCGTCTATCATGAACAGTTCGTTTACCAGGTGGAGTATCCCGGCTTTGAAGCAGATACCTTAAAAAAAGCACTGCATTTAATGGTAAACAAACATTCCATTTTAAGAACAGCTTTTAATACCAAAGATTTCAGGGAATTTGTTCAAATTGTATATAAAGAGTGTAAAATAGAACTCAGGCAATATGATATCTCGAATTTGGATTCCCGGGCACAGGAGAAATTCATAATCGACTATTTGGAATCGGACAGGAAAGTACCGTTTAACGTCTCGTCCCCCCCCCTTTGGAGAATGATTATATTTGAAATCGGTAATGAAAGCGTTATGGCAGTGTGGGTGTTTCACCATGCAATACTGGATGGTTGGAGTAACGCATCGTTAATGACCGAATTAAACAATACTTATTTGCAGTTAAAATCGGATGCGGCGTTTATTCCCGGGAAATTGAAACATACATACAAGGATTTTATCATCGAACAAATAGCTGAAAAGAAAAAGCAGACAACCAGGGATTATTGGAGAAGGGAGCTGGATAATTTCAAAAGAGTGGATTTTCCTGCCTCAACAGAGAAGGATGCAGACAGCCCGGGTAATCCCAACAATATAAAAAAAATAGAATATAACCCGGGACCGGGTTTTCTTGAGAAATTAAATGAAGCAGCCAAACAGTATCGTTCAAGTGTAATGCATTTGTGTCTGGCAGCCTATTGCTTTATGCTGAGTATGTTATCCCGGGAAAATGATATTGTAGTGGGACTGGTAACCAACAATAGACCGGTATGTGAAGATGGAGATAAGATATTGGGCTGCTTTTTGAATTCCGTACCCTTCCGCTTAATAATTCCATCCCATTTAAAATGGTCGGATTACATTCGCATCGTGGAGGAGAAAATGATGGAATTAAAACGATATGATCGAATTCCATTATTTGAAATACTAAAAATAATCGGGGAAAGGACCATGGACAGGAATCCTTTATTTGACACCCTGTTTAACTATGTGGATTTCCATATTTTTAGTCAAGCTGCCAAAGAAGAAGTTCAAAATCATCATCAGGAGAATAAAGAATCCCAGGACTGGCTTTCTGTTGACAGCTATGAAAACACCAATACGTTTTTTGACTTAACAGTGAACACCACGTTTGGCAATTTTTCCACAACCTTGAAGTACTCGAATGCATTGGTGAGTGACCGGGATGCGGAGCGATTATTGGGATACCTGGAGCGTATTTTAACCAGGATTGTTAACCAGCCCGAAAGCCTGGTAAAAAGGGAAGAATTACTTTCCGTGGAAGAAAAACAAAAGCTCCTGTTGGAGTTCAACGATACGGATGCAAGTTTTCCAAAAGAAAAAACCCTTCACCGGTTATTTGAAGAACAGGAGAGCAAAACACCCGATAACATTGCCGTTATAGCTCAGAGTGCAGAGTACAGTGCACCTGAAGCGGGGACAGGGCCGGTGAATCTCCGCCGACGCCAGGATATCAGGGAACAACACATCACCTACCGGCAGTTAAATATAAAATCCAATCAACTGGCACGAAAATTACAGGCAAAAGGTGTAAAACCGGATACCATCGTGGGACTCCTGCTGGAGCGCTCGATTGAAATGATGGTAGGAATCATCGGCATATTGAAAGCCGGCGGAACCTATTTGCCCATAGAATCGGATTATCCCCCGGAGAGAATAAAGTACATGTTGGCGGACAGCAGTACAGCAATATTGCTAACCACAGGTGCATTGAAGGAAAACATCCCCTTTGATAAAGAGGTGGTTTATTTGGAATTGGAAGGAGAAAAAATAAAAGAAACCGAAAAAACAAATCCTGGTGCAACATGCCTTCCACATCATCTGGCTTATATCATTTATACGTCGGGTACCACCGGGAAGCCCAAAGGGACAATGATCCAACACAAAAATGTAGTGCGGTTGATGTTTAACGATAAAAGTTTGTTTGATTTTAACAGCAGTGATGTATGGACCATGTTTCACTCCTATTGCTTTGATTTTTCCGTATGGGAAATGTACGGCGCCCTGTTGTATGGGGGGGAATTAATCGTCATTCCCAAAATAATTGCCCGCGATCCCGGACACTATTTAAAGATTTTAAGGGAAAACAAAGTAACCGTATTAAATCAAATACCCTCGGCATTCTATAACCTGGTAAATGAAGAGTTAAAGTCCCCCAGGAAAGATTTATACATCAGGTATGTTATCTTTGGAGGAGAAGCATTACAACCATTGAAATTAAAAGAATGGAAAGAAATGTATCCCGGCGTGAAATTGATCAATATGTTCGGGATAACAGAAACCACCGTACACGTTACCTATAAAGAGATCACCGACAGGGAAATCGCATTGAATATCAGTAACATTGGTAAACCGATCCCCACATCGTCTACATATGTGGTGAACCAGGGGCTGGAATTATCACCCCTGGGAATTGCAGGAGAGTTATGCGTTGGCGGAGAGGGCGTATCCAGGGGATACTTAAACCGGCCAGGATTGACCAGGACAAAATTTGTAGAAAATATCTTTAAACCGGGAGAACAACTGTACCGGTCCGGGGATTTGGCGAGGATATCGGCAAATGGTGAAATGGAGTACCTGGGAAGAATAGACCACCAGGTGCAGGTGAAAGGTTTCAGGATCGAGCTGGGAGAGATAGAAAGTCAATTGCTGAAACATGCTGAAATCAGTGAAACCACGGTAATCGCCCGGGAGGATGAGCATGGAAATGCTTATTTATGCGCGTATGTGGTTTCAAGTAAAAAATTATCCGTAACCCAATTGAGAGAGTATTTGCTGAAATTGGTGCCCGATTACATGGTGCCGCTCTATTTTGTACAGCTAGAGAAAATCCCCTTAACCCCAAACGGCAAAATAGATCGAAAGGCACTGCCTGACCCCCAGGTAAAAATCAGCCCTGATGATAAGTATACACCGCCTGGAAATGAATTGCAGGCAAAGCTTGCCCAAATATGGGAAAAGGTATTGGTAGTGGAAAGAGTCGGGATAACCGATAAATACTTTGATATCGGGGGAGATTCTATAAAAGCCATCAGGTTATTGAGTGTCATCAACGAGACATTGAATACAAATTTACAAATCGTCGATTTGTTTACCAATGAAACAATAGAAAAATTATCCGGCATAATAGTACAGGCTGAAACTTCCACTGAACATAAAGAGTTAGAAGACGCATCGAAAGAAATAGAAGAACTGAAATTGAAAATTCTATCGGACAATAAACTGCCGGGCAGCCAGGATATAGAAGATATCTATCCAATGAGCGATATAGAAAAAGGGATGGTGTTCCATTTTTTCAAAGACCCTGAACATGCGGTATACCATGATCAAATGCTCCACCAGGTAGATTATAAAGATTTTGACCCCCGGAGATTTAAAAAGGCGCTTATTTTAATGATGGAAAAACATCCGATCTTACGAACCGCTTTCAATATAGCGGATTTTGGAGAACCCCTGCAATTGGTATATAAAAGCTGTTCCATTGATGTGAAACATGATGATATTTCCCACTTAGGCAGAAACCAACAAGAAGAATATATCAAAAAAATAATGGCGAGAGATCGACAGGAACCCTTTGATATAACAGTGGCTCCCTTGTGGAGAATGAAAACTTTTTCCCTGGATAAAGATCGTATTGTCGTATTATTTGTCTGTCATCATGCCATACTGGATGGATGGAGTGACGCTTCCTTTAATACGGAATTAAATAACATTTACCTGGGATTAAAATCAAACCCGGATTTTGTACCCGGGAAATTAAAAAATTCTTATAAAGAATTTATAATAGAACAGGTGGCAGAGAAGAAAAAAACACAAAATCTCGATTATTGGAAAAAAGAATTGGCTGATTTTAAGCGACTTGAATTTCCCGCCATTAAACATATGCCGGCGGATGTTAAAGTGAAAACATATTCTCTTAACCTGGGAAACTCTCTTTTAAATCGATTAACAGGGACAGCCGCCGCATATAGTACAAATGTAAAACGTTTATGTTTCGGCGCATATGTGTATATGCTCTACATGTTATCATACGAAAGTGACCTGACGGTAGGACTTGTCACCAATAATCGGCCGGTTTGCGAAGATGGGGAGAAGATGCTGGGATGTTTTTTAAACACAGTGCCGGTGAGATTAAAAATCCCGGGTAATATAAGGTGGTCGGATTACATCCGGATGATAGAGGAAAAATCCAGGGAACTGGCTCGATATGATAGATTGTCATTACTTGAGATAGTCAGGATTATCGGGGAAGAGGCCCGTCACCGCAATCCCATATTCGATATGCTGTTTAATTTCATCGATTACCATGTCTACCACCAGTTGACCCGGGAGGATGATCAAGATGAACTCAAAGATAAAAGCAATGACAGACTCTCTGTAAAAGGGAGGGTGGTAACCAATACCTTACTTAACGTTAATATCGATGCTTCCTCCGGAAATTTTTGGTTTTTTCTTTCCTATGCCACTCCAATTATTAGTGATGAATCGGCTGAAAAAATGAGCGGCTATTTTTTCAGGGTGTTGAATAAATTTGTAGAGGAACCCCAAAGCATTTCACGGAAATGGGATATCCTCTCATCCCGGGAGAAGCAAGCGCTTTTGCACCAGTTTAACGATACCTGCTCAGAGTACCCGGGAAATAGAACAATTCATGAATTATTCGAGGAAGAGACAGAGAGGATTGCAGACCGTATCGCCGTTATCAGCATGGAGGGTGAACCAGGAAACAACGGGATTGGCGCCGGTATCCATTTAACTTACAGGAAATTAAATGAAAAATCCAACCAGGTGGCCCAACAATTAAGGAAAAAGGGAGTCACTGTCGATGATATCATCGGACTGATGGTCAATCGTTCAATCCGGATGATTGTCGGTTTATTGGGAATATTGAAAGCCGGTGCCGCCTATTTACCGGTTGACCCCGCATACCCGGGAAAAAGAATCAAATATATGCTCCAGGACAGCCATATCGATGTCCTGCTTACAGAGGAACAATTACTGGATGGAATAACCGTTGAAAGCCAATTGGAGAGTGAGTCTCCAGGTAAAATCTTGCTGCTCGATCAAGATGAAGATTTATGCCCGGGTGAAACTTCCCCTCCCGGGATCAATAATATGAATAAGCCTGATGATCTCGCTTATATAATTTATACATCCGGTTCCACAGGAAAGCCCAAAGGCGTAATGGTGGGACACCGGAACGTGGTCAGACTGGTAAAGAATACCAATTATGTAGAATTCCAGGAAAACGGAAGAATACTCCAGACAGGGGCCCTGGAGTTTGACGCCTCTACGTTTGAGATCTGGGGAGCGTTGTTGAATGGATTACAATTGATTCTTGCCGAGAAAGAGGTATTATTAACACCGGCAAAGCTCAAAGAAGTGATGCAAAAAGTTGCAATTACCACCATCTGGATGACTTCACCGTATTTTAACCAGATGCTGCAGGCGGACATTGAAATTTTTTCAGGATTAAAAAACCTGTTGGTGGGAGGAGATGTGCTTTCCCCTGCTCACATCGATGAAGTAAAGAAGAGGTATCCGCATTTAAATGTAATCAATGGGTACGGACCCACGGAAAATACCACCTTTTCCACCACCTACTTAATAGATCTCGATTGGACTAAGAATTTGGAAAGTATCCCCATCGGTCAACCCATTGCCAACTCTACGGCCTATATTGTCGATAGGAATTTATCGATGCAGCCTCCAGGTACTGCCGGTGAATTGTGTGTCGGAGGTGCCGGGGTTTCACGCGGCTATTTAAATAATCCGGCACTCACCCATGAGAAGTTCATGGAAAATCCCTTTAAAAAAGGAGATCGTTTTTACAGGACAGGAGACCTTTCCAGGTGGTTACCCGATGGAAACATCGAATTTTTGGGGCGAATCGACCGGCAGGTGAAGATACGGGGGTTCAGGATAGAAATGGACGAAATAAAAAATCAATTATTGAAACATGAAAATGTAAAAGAAGCATATGTAATGACCAAAGAAGATGAAAAAGGTGATAAATTTTTGTGTGCTTACCTGATCCCTGGTTCCCGAAGCAATGACCATGATACCGTCATATCAAATGGCGAAACCAATGCTTTAAATGAAGTGGAATTGAGAGAATATTTGTTAAGCCAATTACCTTCTTACATGGTACCGGCTTACTTTATCCAAATAGAAAAGTTGCCATTGACCCCAAACGGTAAAGTCGACATGAAAGTGCTTCCAGCTCCCGGGGTAAGAACAGAAGGGGAGTATATGGCACCCAGGGATGAAATTGAAAAAAAATTGACCGGGTTATGGTGGGAAATTCTTGGAATAGAAAAAGAGAGCATCGGTATAGATGACGACTTTTTCGGCTTAGGTGGACATTCATTAAAAGCTGCGATATTGGCAGCAAAGATGCATAAAGTCTTCAATATTAAGACTCCCCTGGTGGAGATCTTTGAAAAACCCACAATAAGGGAATTATCCCAATACATTAAACAATCGGAAAAGGAAGAATATTTCGCCATAGAAGCGGTGGAATCCAGGGAATACCATGTATTGTCATCAGCCCAAAAAAGAATGTATATCATGCAGCAGATGGATTTACACGGTACAGCTTACAATATAACTGAAAGCATTGAACTGGATGAACAACCGGACAAGAAGAAGCTGGAAGAGACCACTAAAAAATTGATCAAAAGGCATGAAAGTCTGCGAACATCATTTATAATGATAAAGGATGTGCCGCTTCAGCGGATTCACCAGGATGTCGATTTCCGGGTAGATTATTATAGAACAACGAACTCCGCCATGGAGACTGAAAAGCTAATCGGAGATTTTATAAAACCCTTTGATTTATCCCGGGCACCTCTTATAAGAGTTGGATTAATAGAGGTTGAAGAGGTAAAGCATATATTGGTGGTGGATTTGCATCACATCATATCGGATGGCATCTCTCACGAAATATTGGCAAAGGATTTTATGGCGTTATATAGAGGCGAAGAACCGCTGCCCTTACGAATACAATATAAAGATTTTGCCCAATGGCAAAATAGTCAAAATGAAAGCGCGGCAATAGAAGAACAGCGAAAGTATTGGCTGAAAGAATTTTCCACTGATGTACCCATATTAAATCTACCGTTCGATTATCCCAGGACTGCGGGGTACAATTTCGAAGGAGAAGCCCTCAACTTTACTTTAGAAACAGAAAAGTCGCTTCAATTAAAAGCCCTGGCAATCAAAGAAGATGCTACCCTATACATGGTGCTGCTGGCAGCAGTCAATGTGCTCCTGGCAAAATTAAGCGGTAATGAAGATATCGTAATCGGGTGCCCCGTTGCTGGCCGCAGACACCAGGACCTGCACCAGGTAATCGGGATGTTTGTCAACACCCTGGTGCTCCGAAATTACCCGGAAAGTGGAAAAACCTTTAAAAAATTCCTGCAAGAAATCAGGGAAAGAACCTTAGACGCTTTTGAAAACCAGGAATATCAATTGGAAGACCTGGTGGAAGAAGTAGCCCCGGGTCGGGATACCGGCAGTAACCCACTATTTGATGTGCTGCTTGCCCTGCAAAATTTTAGCCCCGCCGAAAAAGAGACACCCGGAGAAGAATCATCGCAAGCACAGCCCAAAGAGCATGAAGGTGAAATACAGTATGGATATGAATACAGGAAAGCAAAATTTGATTTGATGATAATATGTATTGAAACAGAAAATAAACTATTTTTCAAATTTTCCTATAGATCAAAATTGTTTAAAAGGGAAACCATTGAAAAATTTATCGCTTATTTCAGGGAAATTGTCTCCGCCATCGTTGAGGATCCTGGAAAGGAGATTGCAGAAATAGAAATCATAAGTAAAGAAAAAAGGGATCGATTATCTGGAGAAGCAAAGGAAGAGAACCAACCTGAAATATTAGAAGCACAATTCGATTATTAAAAGGAGATATAAAATGAACAACGATATTGATTGCTTACTTATCGGTCATAATGAAATAAATTTTGAAGAATATGAAGATATCGTAACCAGGATGGGTCCAACTTCAGGAGCCTATAGAGACCTTAATTTAAATTATCTTCGCTATGATGAAAAACCCTATACGGCAGCGGGGATGTTTAACTTGATCAATAATAGTAATGCAGGAAGGCATTTTAAACCCATCAATTTCGGGGAGACCTTTAGTGCTGCGATTGCCTATTTGGGAAGTTTTTTAAAGAAAAATGGATTCACGTTTGACTACGTCAACTGTTTTCAAATTGAAAAATCTCAATTGGCCCAAAAATTGCAGCGGGATAATATCCGCACCGTTGCCATATTGACAACCCTGTATGTTGTTGCTTTACCCATCATTGAAATTATCGATTTCGTAAAAAAATACAATCAAACCGCTAAAATAATTGTGGGGGGCCCCTTTGTCTCCACTAAAGTTCGTACTCAAGATGATTCATCTCTGGAATACTTATTCAAAGACACCATCCCCGCAGACTTTTTTGTCAATAGTTCCCAGGGAGAAGCAGCACTGGTAAAAATTCTTCATGCATTGAAAAATAATTTGCCTGTGGCTCAAATTGAAAATATTTATTATAAAACCAACAATAAACTTATCGCCACTCCAACTTTAAAGGAAGATAACAAATTATCTGAAAACCCGGTGGACTGGGACTTATTTTCCAGGAATATCAGTGAATATGTAAATGTAAGAACTGCCATATCCTGTCCTTTTTCCTGTGCCTTTTGCGGATTCCCCCAACATGCGGGAAAACACCAAACATTAGATTTGCAAGGTGTTGAAAGAGAATTGAATCTCCTGGATCAAATCGGAACAGTAAAAAGTATAAACTTTATCGATGACACCTTTAATATCCCCTTAAATCGATTTAAAGATATTCTTAAAATGATGATAAAAAACCAATATAGTTTTAAATGGCATTCCTATTTGAGATGTCAGTATATCGATAGAGAAACAGTGGCGTTAATGAAAGAGAGCAAATGTGAGGGGGTCTTTTTGGGAATTGAATCCGGCAATGAACAAATTCTCAAAAATATGAATAAAAAAGGTGATATAAAAAAATACCGGGAAGGGATTAATTTGTTAAAAAAACACGGTCTGGTTACCTTTGGTAGTTTTATCATCGGCTTCCCCGGCGAAACCGAAAACACCGCAGAGGATACAAAAAAATTCATAGAAGAAAGTGGGTTGGATTTCTATCGTGCACAGTTGTGGTACGGTGAGCCCATTACCCCCATCTGGAAGGAACTGGATAAATACAAAATTACCGGTGAAAGCTTTGAATGGTCTCATGCCACAATGAATGTCGGGACCGCATCCGATTTGATAGATCAAATGGTCTTATCTATTGAAGGTCCCATCTGGATTCCCCAGTATAATTTTGATTTCGACAGTATATGGCATCTGGTCTATAAAGGAATAAGTTTGAAAGATGTAAAAAAATTTTTAAGAATTTTCCACCAGGGAATCAAAGAAAAATTGATGAAGCCTCATCAAAAAGAGATCAGTTATGATATCATGAGACAATTCATAGACATCTTCCAGTGCCAGGGACCTGATGAGCCTGATGACACGTCCAATGAAGAAACAAAACTCCTGGGAAAATACGACGCGGGCTTTGATTTTTGAATATCGCTCAAAAGGTTGTTAATAAAAATTTGCCAGGTAAAGCAATCAAAAGGAGTAATTAACATGTTTAAAGAAATCGAGGAATTATTACTCACTTCTAAATTTATTAAACAGAGAGGATATTGGATCGATAAATTATCA
>Ga0055447_10000001_pt1 | contig 26143 bp, 4 predicted proteins | sample China_Galinas_Co_3_FD_57743 | JGI IMG/M metagenome (GOLD analysis project Ga0055447, IMG submission 57743) | Wetland microbial communities from San Francisco Bay, California, USA, that impact long-term carbon sequestration - China_Galinas_CordC_D2 | ecosystem: Environmental > Aquatic > Marine >... | reverse complement strand
CATCGCCACAATGGGTATCTCTCTTTCGAAAATTTTTCCCAGCCGATGAATCGCGTGAATGCATAACAGTGAATTTCCACCTAATTCAAAGAAATTATCATGTAAACCAACATTTTCCAAACTTAGTATTTCTTTCCAGGCCTCAGCGATCAACTTTTCATTCCTGGTGCTGGGAAGAATATAATTCTTATTTAATTCTACCCCAGGGGTGGGTAAATTCCGGCGGTCTACTTTTCCACTGGGAGTCAAGGGTATCCTGTCCAATTGATGAAAATAGGCGGGTATCAGATAATCGGGTAAATGAAGGGCTAAGAAATCTCTCATTTGACTTTGGGACAGTTTGCTTTTGGCCGTGATATAGGCACATAAGTATTTATAAGAATCTTCACTGTTCCCTTTTCCGTCATTGCCTTTGAGAGCGATTACCACGGCTTCCTTAATATCTTCATGTTTCAATAACCAGGTTTCGATTTCTCCTAATTCTATCCTGAAGCCCCTGATTTTGATCTGTTGGTCAATCCTGCCCAATAGTTGGATATTACCGTCCGGAAGCCACCTGGCCAGGTCACCTGTTTTGTAGATAATATTGGACGTATAGGACTTATGGGACCAATGATAAATATCTTTCCCGGGTTCTACCTTAACTTTAACCTCTAATTCTCCAAATTTTTCCGAGGTCAATTCCGGCCTGTTCAGGTAACCCACTGCTGTACCCACCCCACTGACGCATAATTCCCCGGGAATCCCGATACCCTGCACTTGTCCAGGTTTACTATTATGAGTATCCAGGATATAGACTTTCATGTTGGCCACTGCTCGTCCAATAGGAATGTTATCGAGACCATTCCAGTCTTCCAGTGAATACCGGGTGACATAAATGGATGCCTCGGTGGGGCCATATATATTCTCCAGTGTGATATGGGGACATTTTTCCCGCAGTGTCCTTACACTCCCCGGCTGAATCGATTCCCCGGCCAGGAAAATGTACTTAAGATCGGATAATTTAGCGGAAAAAAGTTCATGTCCCTCATGTCCCTGAAGCCAGTTGACAAACGCGCTAAATATAGAGGGGACAAAGTTGATATGGGTAACCCGATGAATCCAAACCTGCCGAGCAATTGCCCGTGGGTCTTTCTCTACATTTTCACCTGGAAGGACCAACCTGCCTTTTCCGAAAATCCAACCAAACAGTTCGGTTAACGAAACATCAAAGGTATAAGTAGTCTTTTGCATAAAGGCATCGGTTTCCTTTAAGGGATAATTCTGTTCCAGGTAATGGAGTATATTGACCAGGCTTTTATGTTTCACCATTACCCCCTTGGGAGCCCCTGCGGAACCGGAAGTATAGAGGATATAACAAAGTTGAGCAGGGGAATGCCCGCGCCTTCCTATAGTCAACTTTTTGGCCGGGGGCGTCAAGCCCATCTCCGGGGGTATCAAAATTGTCTCACCATTATATTCTCTCACCTTCTCATCTTCTGCCAACGCGGCAGTGGTCACCAATACATTGGCACCGCTGTCGGCCAGCAGGTATCTCAACCGCTCCGCCGGGTAACCAGGGTCTAAAGGTAAATATGATGCACCGGTTTTCAGGATTGCTAATATTCCTATCACCATACTCAACGATCGAGCGGTCATGAGACCTACCACATTGTTGGATATAATCCCCAACTTTTGCAACTTTTGTGCCAGGTGATCCGCCTGGATATTCAATTCTCTATTAGTGAGGAAGGAAACCCCCTCTAATTCACACCCGCTAAATTTGCTTCCCTCTATATCTACCAGGACCGCCCGGTCTGGCACATGAGCGGCCTTCTCCTCGAAAATCTCATGTATTAGCTTATCCCCGGGAAAATCCCTGGCTGAATCGTTAAAGTCGTACAATACCTGCTGCATCTCGGATCCCGTCAGTAAATCTATTTCTCCCGTGGTTTGACGGCTGTTCCGTATAACCGAAGCGATAACCTGCCTGAAATACATCTCATACCGCTCTATGGTCTCCCGCTTAAACAGCCGGGTACAGTACTCAAACTTAAAACGAAGGGTATCATTGGACTCCTCCCCGGTCAGGGTTAAATCAAATTTGGATATTTTATTCCCATGGCCATAGGGTTTGAGTTTTAAACCGGTTATCTCTAGCTCTTCAATTTCCATATTCTGGAGAGAAAACATAACATCAAACAGGGGGTTACGGCCGAGGTCCCGACTGACTTTGAGTTTCTCCACCAGATATTCAAAGGGATATTCCTGGTTTTCAAAAGCGCTGAGAGTTTTTGATTTCACCTCCTGTAAAAACCGGTTAAAGGTCTTTCCCGATGATGGATAACAGCGAATTGCCAGTGTATTGACCAACATGCCAATAATAGGTTCCAGGTCTGCATGCCGGCGACCGGCAACAGGACTGCCCACCACAATGTCCTCCTGGCCGCTCAATTTGAAAAGCAGTACATCGAAAACTGCCAGTAGTAACATGTAAAGAGTTACTTGATATTCTTCGCATAATCCTTTTAACCCGGCGGTCTCTTCTTTGCCCAACAGAAAATACAAGATATCTCCCTCAAAGTCCTGGAGCAAAGGACGGGGATAATCCGTGGGCAATTGCAGCATCGGTATCTCATCACAAAATTCCGCCAGCCAATATTCCTGCTGCCTGTTTAAACCCTCTTTGTAGTGCGGACGTTGTTGCCACCCGGCATAATCCTTGTATTGAAGCCGCAGCGATGCCAATTCACTGCCGTCATAAATTTCCATAAATTCCCTGACAAATATTTCATCCGAAATCCCATCAGTGATAATATGATGCATATCGTACATTAATATATGCCTTTCATCTCCGACCTTGATAATGCCCACTCTAAATATCGGGGCTGTGCTTAGATCAAAAACTCTGACAAATTTCTCCAATATCCCAGGCACTTCCTCTTCATGGGCCTGTCGATAATTAAGGGAAAAATCCGTTTGCCGGTGGATTACCTGCACAGGCACTCCATCGACAATAATAAATGATGTTCTTAAACTATCATGCCGGGCGATTACTTTTTTTAATGTGCTTTCCAGCCTATGCTTCTGCAGTGCTCCTTCTAACTCCAGGATTACCGGGTTGTTATAGCCGATAAAATCGCTGCCCATTTGCTGTAAGATATATAACCGTTTCTGCGCCGAAGACAGGAGATAATACTCCATCTTTTCCTCTGCATCGATGGCAGTATATTTGTCCTGGGTGACAACTTCCCCTTTATTCAATTCCCTGATTTTCTCCGCCTGTTTCATTATACTGGGGTTCCTGAATATATCAGCCAGGGTTAGCTTTAAGTCGAACCCTTTGTGGATCTTAGCGATCAAGGACATCACATTTAAAGAATTACCGCCCAGGTCAAAAAAACTGCTTTCGATCCCAATCTCATTAAGACTGAGGCCCAGGGGCTCTCCCCAGATTTCCTGTAACTTTTTTTCAATATTATCCCGCGGGGGGATATAACCCTCTCTCTCATCCCGGAACGGATGAGGCAGTGCATCATAATCTATTTTACCATTGGGCTTCCGGGGCAGCTTTTTCAACTTTAAAATATGAGCCGGTACCACATATTCAGGCAAATTCCTGGATAAATAGTCTTTCAAGTTCTCTACATCAGGATGGGCTGGTGCTGCACAGTCTATCTCCCCCGGATTCGCGCTGTTCCCTTTCTCCACCACATAGGCGAACAAATTCTCATTGCCGGAAAGCTCCTTTTTTACCACCACTGCCTCAAGGATACGGGGATGTCTCATCAAAATGTTCTCAATTTCCTCTAATTCGATGCGAATTCCCCTTAGTTTTACCTGTCGGTCAATACGGCCCAGTAGCTCAATATCCCCATCCATCAAAAATCTTCCCAGGTCCCCGGTCTTGAATATAATGTCGGTTGGAGCGGAACTAAAAGGGTTGGAAATAAATTTTTCTGCATTCAAATCAGGCGCATTATAATAACCATGGGTCATAAAAGGAGTCCTTATATAGATTTCCCCTGTTTCTTTCTTATCACATATTTTCATGTTTTTATCCAAAATAATAACTCGACTTCCTTTTATGGGTTTCCCCACCGGTATTCGTTCACGCTTAACATCCAATGGCTGGATGGGATAATAGGTTTTAATCATAGTGGTCTCTGTGGGACCGTACAAATTGATAATTCGGATTTTATCTCCAAAGGTTTCATACCAATTGACCAGGTCTTTGGGATTTATTTTTTCTCCTGAAAGCAAAACATAACGAAGGTCTCGGAAATGCCATGGTTTCAAAGGGCTTGAACTGATCAACTTGAAAAAACTGGGCACACCGTGCATTAAATGAATCCGGTGGGTTTGGGTCCAACCGATCAACTCTTCCGCCTTCAAAATGATATCTCTATCCCCCGGTATGCAAAGCACTCCACCGGCAAAAAGAGGTACGAATACATCTCGCAAAAATGCATCGAATCCCGGGGTGATAAATTGACTGATGCGATAACTGTGATCAATGCCAAAGGTTTCGATTTCCCAATGAATAAAATGGGTGAGACTTTTATTCTTTCCTACAATGGCTTTGGGTTCCCCGGAAGTCCCGGAGGTAAAATAAATATAGATTTCATCCTCGGGGTTGTATTCAATAGAGGGGCAGGTGTGAAACCATAAACATGAGGTGGTTTCCCCCGGGAACAACTCTTCCACCGGGATATATGAACTATTTTCAGCCCAATTATACACATTTGCCCCGGTAGAAGAATCAAAGCTCCCGTGGTTATCCCCTATTATCCATTTTAAATCAGCAATCCTCGTCATTCGTTCCAATCTCTTTGAGGGAAGAGTGCGGTCCAGGGGAACAAATACGCAGCCTGCCTTTAAAATCCCGATGATAATGGTGATAAGCCTCATCCTATCCTCTACATAAATACCGATGTGGTTTTTTGGAGCGACGGATTTATGTAAAAGAGCATTGGCAATATAGTTGGACCTCCTGTCAAGCTCAACGTAGGTGGCTTCATGGTTACCATACTCAACCGCTTTATTATTTTTAAATTGCTCCAGGTATTTTGCCAATTGATGCTGGAAAATCAATTTTTCCATCTTGTACTCCTATTCATTTTAAACCTGGCATACTATTTTATCCAGCTCCAGGTTCACCTCTTTGGCCAGGTGTTCAATTAATCCTTCGGGGGGATTAAAGTTAAGATCTTCCAGCGCCTGTTCACGACTCATTTCTCCTTCCCTTACCAACCCGGCATACTCATCGGTATAAATGCTGTAATTCACTTTTTTTAAATCAACATAAGTGGAGAGCCAATTCATTTTACAATTGGTGGTGCGGGCGGGATAACCTTCCGGCATTTGCTGCCAATCGAAACGCTGCCGGCATATTTCTTTCAATTCTTTTTTTTGGGTTTTATAGAATTCAAATACAAAAAAAGGCAACACCAGTATCTTGTCTGAATTCAAAGCGGTTTCAATGTCTTCCGGCTTTTGATAACCGATATGATGATTTATGATCCCGTATTTTTTTACAAATGTTTCAAATAACTCTGTCTCTTCTGTCTTTAACATCGCGTTAATCATTTCTTTTAATACCGTTCTTCCCCTTTCCTTATCAAGCCCGATCTGTCCTTTGGAATAGCCGTTAACCACCAGCTTGAGGTTATACTTGTTCGCCAATTCAAGGGCGTTCCAGTATAGTATGTTGGCACAGACAAAACAGCAATTGGCACCGGGAATATCCGACTCCATTACAAATTTCCACATCTTTCTCATAAAGCGGAAGTCATGCTGCCATATGATCAAATCCACATCCAGGGCTTTACAAAGCTTTTTCGCATTTTCAGTGGCCACTTCATGCTCAAAACCGTGATCGTTATGCCACACCAGGGGATTTAGTTTATATTGCTCAACCAACTGGATTAAAGCAAAGCTGCTGTCTATACCGCCGCTGGCCGAGACCAGTAAATCGTATGTTCCTTCCGGGTTTTTAAATTTCTGCAAGGATTTCATGACTTCGTCTTCATTGATAAATTGACCTCCGCTCACCTCTTTTTTTTTTATCAGGCTCCCGTCATGATGAACCCCCTCACGGCAAAAATTACAAACCCCATTGTCATCAAAACTTATCCGGGGATAAGTTTCAGGCAGCACACATGTTTTACATATTCTCATTTTATTCTCCATTTTTTATTGTTCATTCTCCAGGTCATCGGTAAACCGCTGGAGGACCTCTTGCTTTATTTTATCCGATATGATTTCAATATCTTCCAGGGGGAGTTCACCATTTCCCGGGATAAATTGTAAAAGATTCTTCAACTGCTTTATAAATAATTGGATGGTCTCTCTTTTAAAAAGCCGGGTACTGTATTCCAGGTTCAACCAGAGTATATCTCCTAACTGAGAGGCATTCAAATTCAGGTCGAACTTTGCAATCTTATTTTCAAAACTGTAATTTTTTACTACCTTTATACCTTCCAGTGTACCGGAATGGGCGCCCTGGTTCTGTAAAGTAAACATCACATCAAACAGTGGATTTCTACTCAAATCTCTATTTATATTGATCTTTTCCAATAGATCATCAAACTGGTAATCTTGATTTGCAAAGGCCTGCAGCGTCCTTTGTTTAACTTCCTTTAAAAAAACCTTGAAGATTTTTGAACCTGAAGGATAATTTCTCAATGCCACAGTATTTACAAAGACCCCGATGATGTTATCCAGGTCGGCGTGGCTGCGGCCAGCCGCGGAAACCCCGACAATGATGTCTTCCTGGCCGCTGATCTTTGACAGGAACAAGGTGTACACTGCCAACAATACAATAAATAACGTCACTTCCTCTTGAAGCACAAATGCATTCAACGCTGCTGTCTCTCCAGGAGTTAATTCAAAATCAATATTGTCTCCTTCAAAATTACGTACAGCCGGTCTGGCAAAATCAGTGGGCAGATGCAATACCGGTAACTCATCGGAAAATTCCTTGAGCCAGTATTCTTCCTGCTTCTTAACGGCCTTTCTCTGCTCCGCCCGTTTCTGCCAACAGGCGAAATCTTTATATTGAAGCTTTAATGGAGGTAATTCCTTATCAGCATAATACTTAATCAAGTCATCGATAAATATATTTTGTGAAATTCCATCTGTTATAATATGATGCATATCTACCATTAATATATGACTGTTCTCTCCCACCTCTATCAATCCCACCCGCACAAAAGGGGGAAAAGTGAGATCAAAAGGTCGAACAAATCGTCTGATCAGTGCCGGTATTTCTTCTTCATTGGCTTTATAGTATTCTATTATAGGTTCAGCTTCCTCCAATATCACCTGTACCGGCTCATTGTCCACTGTTGTAACAGCCGTTCTATAACACTCATGACGCTTCATTACTTTGCAGAGGCATTTTTCCACCTTCTGTGTATCCAGCTTTCCTTCTATCATCACATTTGCCTGGGACTCGTTGTAAGCGGTACTCTCCGGTTCCATCCGGTAAATCAGGTATATTCTCTTCTGGGCAAAGGAGAGGGGATAATACTGTTTCTTTTCAGCGGTTTCTATGGATATGCAGAAGCTTTGATCTGCACTTTTTATATAGTGGGCCATTTCTTCGATGGTGGGACATTTGAAAAATTGGGCCACCGGGACTTCAACATTTAACTCTTTATAAATCTTCAAGGCCACGGTAACTGCTTTTAACGAGTCACCTCCTAACTTAAAAAAATCATCACAGATTCCCAACTGCTCCAGTTTAAATAGTTGGTTCCAGATATTCACCAGGGTTTGTTCCAATGGATAACGGGGAGGTATGTAGGGACCTAACAGGTCTGGTCTGGCATGAAACAGAGCAGGGATTGCACTATTTTCTTGTTCTTTATTTTTTTCATCTTCCAGGTGTTCCAATTTAATCCACTGTCGTATACGCCAATGCAAATCTCCCGGAGATATGGCCGCACGAACACTTTTCTCCCAGGTTAAAATACGCTCCAGTGCGGTTATTCCTTCTCCAGGGGTCATGGACAATTCCGCGATTTCCGCCCCCACGGCCCCGGGCTGGCTTTTTTCCTCCCAATAGTGCCAATCACTCCAATCTACACTTAGCCAAGGGACCCGGCTTTCCCGACTGTACCAGTAAACAAAGGCATCCATAAAGAGATTGGCGCCTGAATAGGCCGCATATCCCAATCCCCCTAAAACACTCGCGATCGAAGACATCAACAGGCAAAAATCCAGGTCTTTATTTTTTAGTAGTTTTTCTAATACCAGTACACCGTAGATTTTTGATTGAAATTGTTCCTGGCAGTCCTCTTTTTTTAGTTCCCTGATAAAGTTAAATGAAGGGCCATCTAATACGCCGGCAGCATGTATAACCCCATTGACAGGGCCCCATTGTTTCTCTCCCCGGCGCAATATTTCGGCCATTTGCTGCTCATCTGCCGTGTCTGCACTGAAATATAAAACGTCTGCTCCCAGGGTCTCCAATTCCTGCAATTTAAGGATGCGGCTGCTGGTTTTATTTTCCTCCTGGCCGTGATGAGATAACCACCGGTTCCATTCCCCCGCGGGAGGCAGTTGAGTACGCCCGGTTAATATCAACCGAGCCTGTACTTCTACAGCCAGGTACTTTGCCATGATGAAACCAATGCCGCCAAGCCCCCCGGTAATAAGGTATACCCCTTCTTTTCTTAAATAGGAATTCTTCTCTGCCGGGGACTCTAATCTAATAGGTTCAAAGATTTGCACCCACCGGTAACTGCTGCGGTAAGCAACGATGATATCCGGGGATGGAGAAAAAAACTCCTCCAGTAACTGTTGTATCAATTTTTCCTCTTCTTTGCTCCCTGCTTCCGGCAGCACAATATCTATGTTCCTGCACCTGAGATAGGGATATTCCTGGGGAAGGACAATCATGACTCCCAACAGCGGGGCCTTCTCCGGGCATAATCTCTCATCACCGATAACTTCTTGCATATTATCAGTCACCACTTCCAATTGAATCGTATCCTTCACCTTCTCTTTCCCAATAGCTTTTGCCAGGTAAAGGAGACTATAAAAGCCAAGGTCCAGGGCTTTGGGGATATCATTACCTGGTGCCGGTTCGCCGCTCTCTTTGCCCCTGTTCTCCACATTCCAGAGATGAAGGATTTTGCGGGGCATGTTATCCCGGGTGAACAAATCTCTAAACAAGCTGTAATAGTCTTCTTCTCTAGAGGGATTCACCAGGTATTCCCCGTCAGTTTGACGGTTAAAGCAGGGGCCTTGCCGCACAATAATAACTTCCGCTTGATTTTGTTTTAATTGGTTCACCAGGCGATTTCCCAGTTGACTATTATTTGCAAAAACAAGCCAGGGTCCCTCCCCCTGGGCCACGGGGTTCCCCGGGGATAGAGCCGTACGATTCCACTGGGGCAAATAAAACCAGCGGGCGACATCGGGTATCTTCTCCAATTTCGGTTTTTGAGTCACCTGACCGACTCCCATGTTAAAGGGATTTCCTTCAGTCCAGCAGCGCCGCCGTTCAAATGAATAGGCGGGCAGTGATATACGCACCCTGCGTTCTTCGCCATAATAATGCCGCCAATCAATAGGCACACCAACACGCCACAAATGGGCAATTTGAGTTAACAGGAAATATAAGTCGGAAATATTCTCCTGCCGCGGCGGTACTGTTGATACGATACGTTCGGGATTATCCTCCATAAAACGTTTCACCATGACACTCAAATCCCTACCTGGCCCGATTTCCACCAGTACCCGATTAACATTTTTTGACAATTCGTTTATTCCATCTGCAAACCGTACGGTTTCCCGTAAATGCCTTACCCAGTATGCCGGATCCCCGGCCTGGTCCGCACGAATCCAATCTCCGGTTATATTAGATATATAAGGAATACCTGGTTTATTTAAAATTACCTGCCTTACCGCTTTTTCAAATTCGCCAAGAATCGAATCCATTTCCAGGGAATGGACACCATGAGAAACCGGGACAGGCATACAAAGATAATGTCTTTTCTTCATCTCTTTTTCAAAAGTTCCTATTGCTTCCTGCGAACCGGCCACTATACATGAGGGACCATTCACTATGGCCAGGGAAAGTTCCGGTTCCAATTCTTCCATTATAAGCTTTAATCGGTTTTCCGGGAGTGGAACACTTAACATGGCACCCCCTGGCAGCCTTCCCATCAACTGGGCTCTCACAGAAACCAGTTTCAAGGCATCCTCCAGGGAAAACACACCCGAAAAATGCGCGGCTAAATATTCCCCAAAACTATACCCGATCATTGCGGAAGGGGTAATCCCCCAGGCCATCAATAATTTTGCCAATGCATATTCAAATACAAAAATAACAGGCTGAGCGATTTCGGTCTGGTTAATATTGGACTTATAGGAATTATAGGACCTTTGAGACCTATGGGATCTATGATCACCGGGGGAAGGATAAAGAATTTCTTTTGAATCAAATCCCATGATAGGTGCCAGGATTTCAAAACAACGATGGATTTCCTGGCGAAACAGGGGTTCTTTTTCATATAGTTCGCGACCCATATTGGTATACTGTCCACCCTGACCGGCAAACATAAATACCACGCTTTGTTTATCCTCCGGGGCAAAGAAAGTTCTTACTTTCCCTGTTTCCAGTGAGGTGAGACGCCGGGCAGCCTCCCGGGTGTCCTTACATACCAGGGTGCGGCGGTATTTGAAGGCGTGTCGGCCCACTTGCAGTGTATAAGCAGCATCCGCCAGGTTGATGTCCGGGTTCCCCTGGAAATATCCCGCTAAATTAACGGTGTTCCGCTCCAATGCTTCCCGGGTTTTAGCGGATATCATGATCATTTTCCACTCCTTGCCGGGAGATGAGAGGGTCGGCCGGGAATATCGTTCCAACACCACATGAGCATTGGTGCCGCCAATGCCAAAGGAACTAACACCGGCCCGCAACGGATATCCATCCTCTTTCCATTGATGCAGCTTCGTATTTACTAAAAAGGGGCTGTTTTCAAAATCAATCTGTATATTGGGGGTTTGGAAATTGAGACTGGGAGGGATCAATTGATGCCTTAAGGCCAAAACTGTTTTAATAAAACCAGCCACCCCTGCTGCGCACATGAGATGTCCCACATTGGATTTAACCGATCCGATTCGACAAAATTCCCGTTTCTCAGTATTAAATGTTTTTATCAAAGCTTTCACTTCAATGGGGTCTCCCAACCTGGTGGCAGTTCCATGAGTCTCTATATAACCGATACTTTCAGGTTCAATACCGGCTGCGGCTTGAGCTTTTTCGATGACCTCCACCTGACCCTGGATACTGGGACTGGTATACCCCGGTTTCTGATTACCGTCATTATTTACTGCCGAACCTTTGATTACGGCATAAATGAAATCACCATCGGCTGCCGCCTTTTCCAGGGGCTTCAATACCACTGCTCCCACCGCATCCCCAAAAACGATCCCGCTGGATTTCTCATCAAAACTCCTGCAGTGACCATCTGAAGAGAAAAGCATTCCTTCCTGGTAGATATAGCCGCTTTTTCCCGGGAGGACAATGGTTACACCTCCAGCCACTGCCATCTGGCACTGCCCGGACAATAAGGAGTGAACAGCCCAGTCAATGGCCACCAAAGAGGTAGAACACCCGGTAAACAGTACAGAACTGGGCCCCTTTAAATTTAATTTGTAGGAGACCATGGTAGTGAGGGAGTCTTTATCATTAAATATGGCGTTGGCAAATTGATCGGCAGATTCATTAGCACCTGATAAAGTCGATAATACTTGCCAATATAGGTTCGGGGACGCCCCGGCATAAAGTCCGATAGGGCCATCATACATAAAAGGATCATAACCGGCATCTTCCAACGCATTCCATACGCATTCATGGAATATACGCACCTGGGGGTCAATGGTCTCTGCATCCCGAGCCGAATACTCGAAAAAATCCAGGTCAAAATACTCGATATCCTCTAAGTATCCCTTTGCTTTTATATAATTGGAATTGTTAACATCGCCGCTATTACTTGCCGCGTCTTCCAATTCCCGGTCCGCAAAAAAAGAAATCGACTCTCTTCCGTCTTTAAGATTTTCCCAAAACTCCCGGGTATCCCTTGCTCCCGGGAACCTCCCAGCCATCCCGATAACTGCAATTTCACCCTTTTTCAAGGTTTCCTTTTTTTCTTTTGCCCCTGCATTGCCTGGCTGCCGGCTCTTTCCTTCACTTAGAAAATCCGCCAGCTTACGAATAGTCGGATATTCAAACATAACATCGAAGGATATATGTTTTCCTAAAGTTTTTATCAATTTGGTATGTATCTGGATAAGGTCCAACGAGTTGGCCCCCAAATCGAAAAAATTATCGTCTTTTTCAACTCGTTCCACCCGGTAAAAATCCAACCAGATGTCAGTAATGATCTTCTCGATTTCCTTTCGGGAGCTCTGATAACCTTCGTAAAGGTTGGGATGACTCTCTTTTACCTCTTTTTTCATATGGGTGGATTTTCCCGGTGCCCCTGTTTTAAACCGCAGTCCACCGGGTATAATCCACTGGTTAATTCGGCTTTGCAGGTTTCCAGCCGAAATAACCAATTGACTGAAATCCTTTAATGCCAGGACACATTGAAAGGTTTTTATCCCTTCTTTGGCGTTCATTTCCAACTTTTCCAGGCTTGCACCGATAAAGGCTTCCGGGTTTTCTTTTTTATCGGGCTGCCAATCTCCCCAGTTTACAGTAATCCAGTGTCCGGTTTTCTCCTTGTTATGCCAGAGGACATAGGCATCCATAAAAAGATTGGCTGCCGCATAAGCGGCAAATCCCAATCCCCCTAAAATGGGAGAAAGAGAAGAAATCATCAAGCAAAAATCAAGTTCCTTTCCCGTTAAAATCTCTTCCAATACCTTTAATCCCATCATTTTTGATTGGAAGTGTTTCTCGCATAAACTCCTATCCAGTCTTTCCAGTATACTGAACGCAGATTTGCTGTGGAGAAAACCTGCGGCGTGAATCAGGCCATTGATCTTACCAAAGCGTTCCTCCGCCTGATTAATAACCTCCTGCATCTGCTTTTTATCAGCCACATCAGCAGCCACCACCAGTACCTCCGCCCCCAGGGATTCAATTTCCTGCAGGTTTTGTATCTTACGACTGATATCCTTCTCTCCAAGATGGTGAGAGGACCATTCCTTCCACTGCTCCCGGTTAGGGAAACTTCGACGCCCCGTCAATACCAATTTGGCCTGTACCGCCTCTGCCAGGTACCTGGCCAGCCTGGTTCCAATAAGCCCCAAACCGCCGGTTATTAAATAAACTCCTTTTTGTCTTAACTGCGGCGCTGCTTCACTGCTTCCTAATGAAAGGGGCGTTGAAAGTAACTGTTTTACCACCCGTTTAAAGGTTAGTACCCAGCGACGATTGTCACGATAGGCCACCACCGTATCATGGAATTTTGCCCGGCACTCCGCCAGCAAACATTGAAGGAGTTCTTTCTCTTCGAGGCTCCCGGGCGTAATTCTATCAATATCAATGCTTCGACATAAAATATTCGGATATTCCTGGGGAAGTGATTTGCAAGGAGCAAGCACCGCCGCCTTTTCCGGGTAAATACACTCAGTACCGATAACGGTCTGCATATGGTCTGTTATAACTGTAATACCGCACTCTTCGATTATATTTTGCCGACCAATGGCCTGGGCCAAATAGACCAGGCTGTAAAACCCGGCGTCCAGTATTTCACTGCCTTGATATTGTTCCTGCACCTCCCGGGAAATCGTTTTATTCCACATATGAATGATATGGTGAGGAAATTTCTTCAACAAACGAAGTTCCTCGAGCACTTGATGGTAATGATTGGACTGTCGGGGGTCCAATAGGTATTCCCCCTCTTTTAACCGGATAAATTCCCCGGCCTGGCCCCCGGTGGCTTGCTTTACCGCAATAACCGTATCACCCTCCTTTTCCAATTCTTTCTTCAATTGCAGACCAATACCCCCCATATCTATAAATATTAACCAACAGGTTCTCTTCTCCCGCCATTTTCCCGGGGCGGATAAAGCAGAAAGTTCCCATTGAGGAACATAAAACCAGTCGGCAATGTCTTTTTGCTTTTCCAATGACGGCATCAACATATTTTCTTCTTTATGTGAGGAGGTGGGGGCAATCCAGAAACGCTTTCCTTCAAAGGGATAGCCGGGAAGAGGTACACGATGTGTTTTTTGATCTTTATATAATGTATTCCAATCAATCGCCTGTCCCTTTACCCACAGATTTCCTGCTGCTGCCGTTGGTGAACTTACATCCTCCAATATTTCACCGGGCTTTTTCTTTTGGCTCAGGGCTTCCACGGCAGTGGAGATATCTGCGCAGAGCTCCACTCTGCGGTATTCAAAAGCACGCCGCCCCAACTGCAGCGTATAAGCCACACCAGCAAGGTTAACCCCGGGATTCTGTATAAAATACTCCTTTAAATTCTCTGCTGCCTTTTCCAGTGCTGTTCCTGTTTTGGCAGACAGGATAATGAGGTGATTATCACCAGGAACTCCGGCGAATTCCTCCCGCTGCCCCGGGGCTTCTTCCAAAATAATATGAACATTGGTTCCTCCGAATCCAAAGGCACTTACACCAGCCCGAAGGGGATATTTATCCTTTGACCATTGGGTTAGCTCTGCATTGACATAAAAAGCACTATCCACAAAATCAATCGCCGGGTTTGGCCGTTCGAAATTCAATGTGGCAGGAATGAGGCGATGGTTCAATGCCAGCACGGTTTTGATAAAAGAAGCAGCGCCTGATGCGGTATCCAGGTGGCCAATATTGGTTTTAACGGTTCCAATTCCACAATAGGCTTTTTTATCCGTATTAAATACCTTTTTTAGGGCTTCGATTTCTATGGGATCACCCACCCGAGTCCCGGTTCCGTGAGTTTCAATATAACCGATGCTTTCGACATTAACCTCAGCCATATGCAGGGCTGCCCGGATGACCTCAGCCTGTCCTTCAACACTGGGAGCTGTATAACCGATTTTTCTTTCTCCATCGTTATTAATGACTGAAGCTTTAATTACCGCATAAATATGGTCCCCGTCAGTCAATGCATTTTCCAGTCGCTTTAAAGCAACGACACCCGCACCATCACTAAAAACCGTTCCCTCTGCCTCTGCGTCAAAAGTTCTACAATGGCCGTCCGGTGACAGGAGCATCCCCTGATGATACAAATATCCGGCTTTCTTAGGGTACGATATCGATACACCACCAGCCAATGCCGTGCCGCATTCCCCCATAAGCAGGGCTCGGCATCCCAGGTGTATTGCTACCAGGGAGGTGGAGCAGGCTGTATATAATGCAAAACTTGGACCCTTCAAATTTAGTTTATATGAGGTTAAGGTGCTTATGGCATCTTTATAACACAGGGTGCCGGCTTCCAATCCTTCTGAGGAATCGCTGCTCCCCCCGGATAACGGCGATACCGACACCCAATTAAAATTGGCCGAAGCTCCCACATATAAACCGATTGCTCCATTATAAGTCCAGGGATCGCAACCGGCATCCTCCAGGGCTCTCCAGGCGCACTCTTGCAAAACTCGTATCTGGGGGTCCATTATTTCCGCTTCCCTGGGAGAGTAATTAAAAAACAAGGCATCAAAATATTCAACATTCTCGATAAACCCTTTTGCTTTAATATAATTAGGGTTCTTCAAAAGTTCGGAGTTTATTCCGCATTCTTGCAATTCTTCATCTGAAAAAAAAGAAATAGATTCCACTCCATTTTTTAAATTCTCCCAAAATTGGCGGAGATTCCCTGCTCCCGGGAATCTCCCCGCCATACCGGTAACCGCGATTTCCAGACCTGTCCAACAATCCTCTTGCGTACTATCTATATCTCTATTAATCATTTTCATGACCTCATGATCTTGCGAAGGGTGTTCTTCATGATTCGTCGGGATTCATCCAGTGCATCTGATTTCTCACTTTCTTTTTCCATTTTATTGGTCTCTTCCTCGCCCAAATATTTAGACAGGGAATGAATGGTGGAATAATTGTACATGGATACCAGGGGGATATCCCTTTTGAGTTCCTCCTTCAGTTTGCTGTTTAAGCGGATAATATCCAAAGAGGTGGCTCCTAAATCAAAAAAGTTATCGTGGATTCCCACTTGTTTTATACCGAATAACTGCCGGAATTGAGAGGCAATCATTTGTTCCAACTCATTCTTCGGGGGCACATAGGTGGTAGTCAGTTCAGGCCGCTGGTGTATGGATAAGGAGACACTGCCTTTCGCCAATACTTCCCTGAGAAGCGAAGCCCCCTCTTCGATCTTCGTCACCAGGTTTACCGGGGAAACCACAACCTGGGGAAAACCTTTGTCCAGCACACGGCGGAACACTTCGACCGCTTCGGAAACGAGCAGCCCGTCTTCCAGTAAGGTTTGGGAATCGGTATTAAACATCTTCGCCCATTGTTCAGACGATTTCACCGCCATGCCCACATCTTTCAAATCCGGCCAGTTAATGGAAACCGTTAAAGTGTCGATTTTACCGGCGGCAGCGTCCCTTAAATTCTTGTAATAGGCAAAGGCATCTAAGAATTCATTGGCGGCACTGTAACCCACTTGCCCAAGCTTCTGATGATAAGCAATATTGCCAATGGTGGAGCAAAGAACAAAAAAATCCAATTTCATATCTTTAACAATACGGTCCAGTACCACTGTGCCATACACTTTGGGTAAAAGAATTTTTTCGGTTTCCTCCCGGGTTCTCCGTTGAATAACGCCGCCGTAATCAGCAACTCCCGCAGTGTGGATAATTCCGTTTAATTTTCCGAAACGCTTTATCACCCGGTCAATCACTAACTGCATTTGCCTTTCATCGGCAGCATCCGCACTCAATACCATTACTTCGGCACCCATCTTTTCCATTTCTTGAATTTTACGGATATTCTCAGCGATACGATTATCATCTTGACTCAACTGCTCCCATTTTTCCCTGGCTGGAAAAGTAGAGCGACCAACTAATACCAATTTGGCTTTGACGAACCTGGAAAGATATTGGGCAATGGATAGCCCCATTCCTCCCAATCCACCTGTTATCAGGTAAACACCTCCCGGTTTTGTTCGCCTGATGTTTTCTACTTCCGCGGGAAGTTCAAACCGTACCGGTTCTATCAGCGGGTGCCACCGGTGGAGACCGCGAAAGGCAATCACTTTATCGTGTGCATCCCCGGTAATTTCCGCCAATAAATGGTCAACCAGTTTATCTGTTTCCTGTTTTCCACTCTCCCCGGGAGGAAGAACAATATCGATAGAGCGGCAGTTGATGTGAGGATATTCCAGGGGAATTACTTTCACCGCTCCCAGCAGGGGTGCTTTTTCAGGACACAGTGCTTCTGTGCCGGTAACCTCTTGCATATTATCGGTCAAAACCATGATACGAAGTTCATGGGAGAAATTGTGTTTTCCCAACCCCCGGGACAGGTGGAAAAGGCTGTAAAACCCCAGGTCCAGTGCCCTGCGAATCCTGGGGATGTCCAATGTTCCGCCCATATCACCGGTAATTCCCCATAAATGAACAATCCGGTGGGGAATCAACTCCAACCTCTTCAATTCTTTCAATAAAATATCATAGGAACTGGCTTCACAGGGGTTAATGGCATATTCCCGGTCACTCAACCGGGAAAAGACGGGACCGATTTTCACAATAATCACATTATTATTTTTTTCAATTTTCTTGACCAGCCTCTCACCTATTCCCCTTTCATCCATAAAAAACAACCAACAGGAACAGATTGATTTTGTGTCGATATCCTCTTGAAGGGAAAACAAAGGAAACAATGAACGTTCCCAACTGGGAATATAAAACCAATCGGCAATATCCGGTTTTTTCCCCTGGAGAATATTATCCACCGGATTCTTTTTACTCTCGCCCTCGCCGGTAATAGTAAGCCTGTCCGGCCAATAACGATTTTTTTCAAAAGGATATGTGGGCAGCGGTATTCGCTGCCTCTTTTTTCCGTGATAAAACCCGGACCAATCGATATCTTTGCCGTAAAGCCACAATTTACCCAGGCGGTGGAGTAAGAAATTATAATCATGAACGTTTTCCTGTGGGTGTCGCACCAGGTCTTCCACCCGGTGGTCCGGTTTCCTGGCGTCGTTTTTTTTCACAAAAGTACTTAAAGTTTTGCCCGGCCCAACTTCTAAAAATACATGATGCTCTTTTAACAGTTCGTTTATCCCTCGTGAAAAAAGTACTGTCTTTCTTAAATGGTGGGCCCAATACCGTGGGGATTGGGCTTGTTCACCGGTTATCCACTGACCGCTCAGGTTAGATATAAAGGGAATATGCGGTTGATGCCGCGTTATCTTTTCCACCTCTTTTTTAAATTCATCTAAAATGGCGTCCATCATTTTTGAATGAAAAGCATGGGATGTATGAAGTATCCGGCTCTCATATCCCTTCTCATTCAACCTTTTTTCAAAAGAGTCCACTGCGGCTGGGGGACCGGAAACAGTACAAAGGGATGAACTATTCACCGCGGCCAGTGATAATTCTCCAGTCAGCAGGGATTTTACCTTTTCCTGGGGCTGCGGAACGCTTACCATCCTGCCGGGAGGTAATTGCTGCATCAATTTTCCCCTCATTGCCACCAGGGATAAGGCATCTTCCAGGGAAAACACACCGGCCACGCATGCTGCGGTATATTCTCCGATACTGTGGCCGATCATGGCATCCGGTTGAATTTCCCATCTCATTAACTGTTTTGCCAGTGCATATTCGAACATAAAGAGAATCGGCTGGGCAATTTCGGTTTGGTGGATTTTTTTGGTCATTTCTTCCCTGCTGCTCTCACTCACCGAAATTTTCGGATAAATAATTTCTTTGATATCATAACCCAATAAAGGTTTTAGAATCTCAAAACAGCGGTCCATATCCTCTTTAAAAGCTGGTTCTTTTAGGTACAAGCCCCATCCCATTTCCACATACTGCGAACCTTGACCTGGGAACATAAATACCATCGGCTGTTTTTCTTCTTTTGCCGCAAAGGAGTTCAAATGACTCGAACCAGGAGAGGATAACGTGTCCACGGCCTCATGAATATTGCCGCAAACCAGCATTCGCCTGTATTTAAAGGCGACTCGCCCCACCTGCAAAGTATAGGCTGCATTCGCCAGGTTGATACCCGGATTTTTTTTGAAATGGTCTGCCAGGTTATGTGTGGTAGAATCAAGGGCAGCTTTGGTTTTAGCAGATAACAAAATCAACTGAGTTTCTTTCTCGGGTGGTCCGGATTCAGATTCCCTTCGTCTGTCCCCGGGCCATTCTTCCAACACCACATGCGCATTGGTGCCGCCTACGCCAAAGGAACTAACCCCGGCCCGCAGGGGGCCTGCCTGGTTTTTCCAGGGAGATAAACGTTGGATTACGTAAAAGGGACTATCTTCAAACTCTATTTTAGGGTTGGGTGTGTGACAATGCAGACTGGGGGGAATAAGTTTATGTTTCAATGCCAGGACGGTTTTAATAAAACCGGCAGCACCGGCAGCAGCATCCAGGTGGCCAATATTGGTTTTAACAGAGCCAACAGCACAAAATTGCTTCTTATGGGACCCAAATGCCAGTTTCAGCGATTCCATCTCCACCGGGTCTCCCAATGAGGTACCGGTTCCATGGGTTTCTATATACCCGATGCTTTCCGGGTCAATACCAGCCACATGGTGAGCGGCGCGGATGACCGCGGCCTGTCCTTCAATACCGGGGGCGGTGAATCCCACTTTGCCCATACCGTCATTATTAACGGCAGAACCTTTTATCAGTGCATATATGAAGTCTTCATCCGCCAATGCTTCCGCCAGGGATTTTAATACCACTACTCCTACACCTTCACCAGGTACAATTCCCCTGGCTCGCGCATCAAATGCCCGACAATGCCCATCAGGTGAAAATATCATTCCTTCTTCATATAAGTAACCGCTTTTTTTTATACCGGAAATCCCACCCCCCCCCACTAATGCCATCATGCATTTCCCTGTCGATAATGCCTGACATGCCGCATCCAGGGCGACTAACCAGGTGGAACATGCGGTTTGGATGGTCAAGCCCGGCCCTTTTAAATTCAGATTATAGGCAATATGGGTGCTTAAAAAATCTTTGCCCGTTAACAGCATCGCATGATACTGCATCAACATACCCTTCATACCGGAGGAGATCAAGTCCGTCCATAAGCTATTATTGGAAGAGCCCGCATAAACCCCTATAGTTCCCTGGTAAGAATAAGGATTGTATCCCGCATCTTCCAAAGCGGCCCAAGAACATTCCAACAGTACCCGTACCTGGGGGTCCAATATTTCAGCTTCCCTGGAAGAATAGCTGAAAAAAGCAGCATCAAAACAATCGCGGTCCTCCAGCACCCCACGAACCTTTACATAATTGGGATTAGATATTAAACCAGGCTCCAATCCGGATTCCAGGAGTTCTTCCCTGGAAAAGAAGGTGATAGATTCTATACCATTTGTTAAATTGTTCCAAAACTCATTAATATTTTGGGCCCCGGGAAATCGGCCAGCCATACCGACCACGGAAATGCTCCCCGCGGTTTTTCTCTTATTTGCCACCGCAGCAGGGGAATGGGGGGGCTTCCCTATCTCCTTTTCACCGGATAGGTAACGGACCAACACACTAATAGTGGGATACCGAAACAACAGGGGTACACTAATTTCTCTCTTAAATATCGACGTCAAGGAACTGCTTAAACGGATTATCTTCAAAGAATTACCACCTATATCAAAAAAATTATCATTCAACCCTACCCTATCAATTTTTAAAACCCGCCTCCATGCTTCAATCACGGCTTTTTCAACATCCCCCCACGATGGGAGGTCAATATTTTTTAAAGGTGATTGATGGATCTCCGGGTCCGGGAGAGCCTGGCGGTCCACTTTGCCATTAGAGTTGAGGGGTAAACGCTCCAACCGGACAAAAAAAGACGGTACCATATACTCAGGCAGGGTTCGAGACAAATAGGCCTTTATGTCAGGCAAAGATAGTTCTTCGTCCGAGACAAAATATCCACATAGATAATTTTCACTGCTGGGGTCCTTCTTCACTGTAACCACGGCCTCTTTTATATTGTTATGATTTGACAGTTGATTTTCAATTTCTCCCAATTCGATCCGGAATCCCCTGATTTTGACCTGCTGATCAATTCGACCCAGGAATTCGATATTTCCGTCTTGAAGCCACCTGCCCAGGTCCCCGCTTTTGTATAAACGGTCATTGGTCATTGGACATTGGTTATTGGCACTTTTAGAGAACTTGCCGGAAGAACTAATAATTAATGACGAATGACCAATGACAGCTCTTTTAAACTTTTCTTCGGTTAATTCAAGTTGATTTAAATATCCTCTCCCTACTCCTTTACCTAAAACATATAATTCCCCTGAAACTCCTACCGGTAGAAGCCGCATGTGTTTATCCAATATAAAAATTGCCAACGTAGGAATAGATTTTCCGATATTGCTTATACCGGTTTCGATTTCAATGTTTCCTATTTCCTTAAACGTAACATGTACGGTTGTTTCTGTAATGCCATACATGTTGATTAGTTTTGTTCCGGGATATTTGGCCTTCCATCCTTTCAGCATGGCCGGGACTAAAGCTTCACCTGCAAAAATAATATATCGTAGAGATAATTCTTTTTGGGGGTTTGTTAGCTCCAGGTTCATTAAATAATAAAATGCCGAAGGCGTTTGATTTAAAATGGTTACCTTTTCTTTTTTTAATGTCTCCAGGTAGCGTGGAGAGTCCACAGCCAATGTTTTGGAGATAATCGCTAACTTACCACCATACAATAATGCGCCGTACATTTCCCACACAGAAAAATCAAAACAATATGAATGGAACATTGTCCAGGTATCACTACTGCTAAAATCGAATTGGAATTTTTCACTAAACATCAATCTTACAACATTTCGATGTTCGATCATTACCCCTTTCGGTCGTCCGGTAGTCCCGGAAGTGTAGATGATGTAAGCCAAAGAGGTGACAGGTTCAGGTGACGGGTGCAAGTGGGGTAGAGTGGGAACCACCGCGGCACGGCCCCTCAAAAAATTTATTGCATCCGATAAGTATATTATTTCTTTTTCAACTTTAATTTTTTTTGATAAATCCCGCTCAGTCACTAATATCTTTGCGCTGCTGTCAAGCAGCATATAATTCATGCGTTTTTCCGGGTAATCCGCACCAATAGGCAAATAAGCCCCCCCTGCCTTTAATATCCCCAGGATACCAATAATCATTTCTACAGACCGTTCTACCATGAGTCCCACAATCATATCAGGGGCGACTCCTTTTTTTATTAATGAACGGGCCAATTGGTGGGATTGTTGATTTAATGTTTTGTAAGTAATTGACACAGTATCAACCGCGGGGTAAAGGTCTCTTGTTTCCTCTGGCTTTTCGTGTTGTTGGTGTAATTGGTAGTCTCCCACTAAAGCAATATTGTCCGGGGTTTTTCCGGTCTGCTCTTCAAATAATTGATGGATGCTCTTATCTTTGGGGTAATCCACTTCTGTATAGTTAAACTCCGCCAATAACCGCCTTTTTTCTTCTTCTCCTAACATTCCCACAATAAAGGGTTCTTTCCCGGGTTTTTCAATTATTTCCCGGACAATACAGGAAAAATGGTCTGTTAAACGCTTGATGGCCTCTTTATTAAAACAGTGGCTGTTATAACAAAAATTCACCTCGATATTTTCATGTTCATGAAGCATTACACTGACAGTTAAATCATAATGACTCTCTTCCTCCATCGTATAAGAGTGCACAAGCAGGATACCCGTTTCCTGTCTCCAGCGCCGGTCCAAAGGGTAGTTCTCTATTACCAAGATACAATCAAAAAGTTCCCGGTTCCCATCTATTTCACTGCATTCTTTTATATCAACCAATGATGTATGTTCATAAGGTTCCCTGATGCGTAAGGTGTTATCGATTCGATAAAGCAAATCCGCGGCGGTTTCACCACCCCGGAGGTATACCCGTAACGGCAACGTATTAATAAACAACCCGACGATGTTTTCTATTCCTTTTACCGGTGCAGACCTCCCCGATACTGTGGTACCAAAAATCACATCATCGCTGTTGCTGTATCTGGTTAACAATATTCCCCAGGCTGTATACAGGAATGCAGCCAATGTGATTTTATGTTGTTTTATAAAAATTTTTAACTGATCCACGATATCCGTTTCAAAACAGAGACAATACTTATCGGTAACGGATTTATCTCTTATTCTCTGTTTATTAGGCAGCATGGATTGAGTATCAAATCCTTGCAAATAATTCTTCCAGAATTTTTTTTCTTTGTCTTTATCCCGTTGGTGATACCATTTAACAAATTCCTTAAATTTAGTTTTAACAGGCATCTTCAAGTTTTTCCCCTGCCCCGGGTCATTATAGTAACGAAGAAATTCCATCAAAATGATGCCGGTGCTCCAGCCGTCATACAATATGTGATGATTGCTGATAATCATTTCATATTCATCTTCTTCCAATTTACATAAAATAACTCGAAAAGGAACGTTCCGCAAATCGAATCCTTTTTTCTTATCGTTTGCCTTAATCCCTTCCAGTCGTATTTTCACCTCTTTAGGAGCTGTCCTTGAAAAATCATAATAATTCGGCTGAAGTTGATGCTCCTTTAAAATGAGTTGTATTGGCTTTTCTACCTTTTCCCACCGAAAAACCGCCCGCAGCATCTCATTGGTGCCGATAACAAAATTCCAGGCTTTTTCAAAAATTTCTCTATCGATTTTACCGGAAATTCCCAGGCTCAATTGTTCGAAATATTCATCGCTTCCAGGATATTTCAAGTAATAAAACAACATTCCTTCTTGCATTGGTGTTAATGCAAAAATATCTTCAATATTTTTTTTATCCAGGGCATTTATGGGTTTCATTAATTTACCTATAGAGGTGTTTTCTTCTGTTTTCTTTCTTGATTACGCTTCCGCCTCCTGGGCCTTTGTACCCACTGACGGATGGAAAATTCTTCACTTTGTAAATTTAACTATTTAAACCTACGCCACCAGGGGAACTCGCTGAAAGCTTAAAATCTTCCTCCTGGTGCAATTAAAATTCATTCTAACAGAACTTGAAATTTTAGTAAATACTCAAAATTGTTGCTTTTTTTATCAAATGGCCTAAAAATTCCATATTGTTTAGATTTATCAACAGTAATCTTTTCAAAAACTTTTTTTTAACAATTTTTAAAGATATCGCTTATGGGTGAAATTGTTAAATAAATCAACATTTTAAGCACTTTTCGTGTACTATATTAACGATAATCGATGGCGCAACAATTTTTGTTATTCTCATTCAAAATCCCAAAATTCTCTTTTTTCTTCCCGGCTTCGCAGCTTCGCATGTCTTCGCGTGTTTCCCCTTTTAAAAAATAGATAATTCGGCGCGGGCTGGAAATTTTAGCCGTTTCATGAGATAATATTACCATGAAACCTGAACCATTTCTTATTTACAAAAGATTAGATACCAAAATATTAGGAGGAATCATGTATCCATTAACAGCAGACAGCACAAAAAGGTTTAAGAATTTTTTATTAGCGGTCATACTTATTTTTATTTTTTTCACACCGCTGCCGGTTTTATCCCAGGCTGCCCAACAAGAAACGGTTTCAACCGCTGAAACCACTGAAACCATCGAGACAACCGAAGCCGTTCCCTTATCATTATCCCAGGCGGAAATCGAAAAAATCGAGGCCTTTGTACAGCGCCAGATGACAATATGGAAAATCCCGGGTATCTCTTTAGTGATTGTCAAAGGTGATCAAACCGTTTACCAAAAAGGATTTGGTTTTGCCGACCTGGAAAAGAAAGAACCGGTCACCGACACCACCTTATTCGAGTTAGGTTCTGCCAGTAAATCCTTTACCGCCCTGGCTGTCCTGCAACTGGAAGATAAAGGCATGCTAAAATTGACTGACCCGGTGGATAAATATATCCCCTGGCTCAAAATGAAATTCCAGGGAAAAGAGGTGCCGGTCACGATTGGGAATATGTTGTACCATACCACCGGTTTACCTCACTTTGAAACCCTCTCTCTTATACCCCCCTCAACAGCGGATGATGCGTTGGAACAGGCGGTTCAAAAATTGGTGGGCAAGGAATTAATGTTTCCCCCGGGGCAGCGGTATGGCTATACCTCCATCGGCTATGATGTGCTGGGCTTGATTATCAGTAAGGTATCGGGTCAATCTTACGAAGAGTACATGAAAAAGAATATACTCTTGCCTTTGCAAATGAACAACACCTGTCTTTTCCGTGAAGAAGCCAAAGCAAAAAGCATGGCCGTGGGTTACAAGTATTGTTTTAACAAACCCGCCGCCTATGATGCGCCAATGTACCGCGGCAATACACCCGCCGGTTATGTCATCACCAATGCCGCGGACCTGGCCCGATGGCTGAAAATCCAAATGGGTACGATTGAACCCGGTGGCCTGAATAAAGCATTAATCGAAAAATCCCATCTTCCTAACCCGGACCTTCCCGGTTCTAATTATGGCGCCGGTTGGATGATTTTCTCTACTTATAAAATGATCACCCACGGTGGACTTAACCCCAATTTTTCATCTCTCATCGCCTTCGGGGCAGAAAAACTGGGTGTGGGTGTCATGGTTAATATGGGCACCGCCACCACCACCGGCATCGGGAACGGTATTATGATGATTCTGAGAGGAATGGAACCACGAAACCCCCGCCCCGGCATGAATTTGCACTTTGACGGCATTTCCTCGAAAATCGTTTATATATTAAGCATCCTGCTTCTATTGAACCTGCTGCTGTTCGTCTTCTCTATTATAAAAATCATCAAAAAGAAAAAGCAGTTCTCCATCAGCGGCACCTTTCGAATAATCGCCCTTATCGTGTCTACCCTGCTAATGGCCGTGTTCGTCTATCTCATCACGATTATCCCCTCTTTACTGGGCTTTAATGTTTCTTTAAGCTTCGGCCTGGCATGGATGCCCCAAAGCTTCGGTTTAGCCCTTCTCTGGATTTTCCTTACCTTCTTGTTCCTGTACCTGTTTGTCCTGTCAATCATACTTTTCCAAAAGAAAAAGCCCCATGGCATGGGGGACCGATAAGGCCCTTCGGGCCTCCTGAAGGCTTCTTTAACTGA